>Ga0207773_100052_pt1 | contig 122888 bp, 115 predicted proteins | sample TtaePargueraPR_2_FD_187281 | JGI IMG/M metagenome (GOLD analysis project Ga0207773, IMG submission 187281) | Aerobic enrichment media microbial communities from Bioluminiscent Bay, La Parguera, Puerto Rico - Tt and M1 (3) (SPAdes) | ecosystem: Environmental > Aquatic > Marine > Unclassified ... | reverse complement strand
CCCACTTTGGCCTTGAACTCCGGCTTGTGCACCTTACGTTTTTTGCCTTCACTCATTACTATCATCCTCCTGGGATGACAGCTTAAACTACTGCGTCCGGGCTGTCTCAAATCTGGGGGCCACTATACCAAGTCACCGGCGGAATATGAAATACCTGTGTTTAATCCTAATGAGGGGCAGCACTTTGATTTCATGTGTTTAGATTCCTTTTGGTATTGTGGAGAACCTGTGTGGTACTAAAGAGCCTTGGTTTCAAGTAATAACTGTATTTTGTTAAGACCCGAATCCTTAAACATTGTAGAAAGCCACAAGCTTAGTAGCCGCTGGCTGTGGCGCTCTCGCATGTAATAGAATGGTAAGAAAAATGAGATATATTGGCTTCATATTATTACTTGTTTCCGCATTTTCACATGCGGACAACATCGCATTTGGAACTTTAAAAGGAATTAAGTTTACGACTACGATACAAGCAAGGTTACAAAGCTGTATTTTTTTGATGATGCAACTCACCAGACAGTCCCAGGTTGCAGCCTGGTGGCAAATATCACACATAGCCAACATTCAGAAGCGGCTCTTAATCAGTTCGTAAGCATTGCCTTGTCGGCATATGCTTCTGGGAATAAGTTCGGGCTTATTCGACTGATGAAACATGTAAAGTCGACTTTCTTGCTTTACAGGAAAGTCATTTCCAATGAAAACGAATAATGTCTCATAATAAAGTTAAGGATTCGAATGTCTTTTAGATGATGAACAATCTTCCAAATATTTGTGGCGATTTTTACTGGGTTTTTAACCGCATACACAATAGGAAGTAATTTAGCTTTCCATAACACGGAAATTTGTGAAGGTAATTGGTCTGTAGTGAGTTGTTTTAGGTCGTAGCAATAATTAGAGGAAAAATAACGTTTTTTCTAATGATGTATTGCAAATTTTTTAATATTCTGAAGATGGTTGAAGGTTAAAATGAAAAAGAAACTTTGTTTGGTGCTGGCACTGAGTATTCCTGCTTACTGTACCGCAGATGCGCTGGGTACGATTGCGAGGGTGGCCGTGCGTGATACTGCTGTTTATATCACTATGAGTCCTAGAGCAGGCTCTAGAGCTGCTTGTGCCACCAATAGCAGTTGGGATTACGCATTCCCTATTGTTAGTGATGGGGGGAAAGGGAAGTTGAGCCTGGCCTTAACGGCATATAGCACAAAAGCGACCGTTAATGTACAATCATTGGATAGCTGTACAACTTATTCAAATATGCAAGACATAGATTATCTGATACTTGAAGATTAAATTAATTAATCTACAGGTTGTTCAATGAGAGAGTACTCACCTAACAGTCTCTTCCAAGGTGTATGAATAGTTTATGGAGGCCTGCTATTGACCGAAGAGTGGCGCTCCGCTGTCCTGCGTGAGTGAATAAATAAGCAGCTTCGGCTGCTTTTTATATCCTCCCAAGGCCTTCCTTTATCCCGTTGACGTAAAAAACCCTCGAACTGATCTCCAATTAGCGCCTAAACTCCCCTGTCCCAAACAACCTTCAGGGAGAGAGCGATGAGCGAGGATCTGATTTTCTACACCAACCCCCAGTCCCGCGGCCGCATAGCGCGCTGGATGCTCGAGGAAGTGGGCGCGCCCTATAAGACGGAAGTGCTGGAGTACGGCACCACGATGAAAGCCCCCGAGTACCTGGCCATCAACCCGATGGGCAAGGTGCCGGCGATAGTGCACGGCGGCCGGGCGGTGGTCACCGAGGGCGCGGCCATCTGCGCCTACCTGGCCGACGTGTTTCCCGAGGCCGGGCTCTCGCCGCAGACTACGGAAGAGAAGGCGAACTACTACCGCTGGCTCTTCTTCGCCGCGGGGCCGCTGGAGTCAGCGCTCAGCGACAAGGCGGTGTTCAAGGTGGAGCCGGAGCCGGAACAGCAGGCGACGCTGGGCTATGGCAACTACGAGAACACCCTGAATACCCTGTCTATCGCGCTCAAGGCCAATCCCTTTATCGCCGGCGACCGCTTCACCGCGGCCGACGTCTATGTGGGCTCCCATGTCGGCTGGGGCATGCAGTTCGGCACCCTGGAAAAGCGCGACGAGTTTGTCGACTACTTTGCGCGGCTGCAGGAGCGCCCGGCCCTGAAGCGCGCCGCAGAGCTGGACGACGCGCTGGTGAAGGAGACCAGCGAGGCCTGATTCGCCACTTTTTCCGCCAAATAAAAAGGCCGGCAGATGCTCTCTGCCGGCCTTTTTGTTTAATGGCGATTGGTGATCAGTGCACCCAATGGTGCCGCTCCCTCTTCGCCTGAATCGCCTCTGCGGTCGGCGCCGGCATGGCGCTGATCGGCAGCCGCTCGTGGAAGAAGGCCAGGCGGTCCTCGCTGTCCAGCTCGTTCATGGTTTCCGCTTCGAAGACGCGGCCGTTGATCACCGTGTAGGTGATGTTTTCCGACCGGCGCAGGTTCTCGAGCGGGTTGCCGTCAACGACGATCAGGTCCGCCAGCTTGCCCGCCTCGATGCTGCCGATGTCCCCGTCCATGCCCAGGTAGCGGGCGCCGTCGATGGTGCCGGCGCGGAAGGCCTCCCAGGGGGTGAAGCCGCCCTGCTCCATCATCCACAGCTCCCAGTGGGCGCCGAGGCCCTCGCGCTGGCCGTGGGCGCCGATATGCACCGTTACCCCCTTATCGCGCAACTGCTTGGCGTGCCTGGCCACGTTGATGTGGTTGTAATGGGAATCCGGCGCGGTTGGGCGGCGAATCGAACGTGGGTTGACGATAAAGTCCGGCGTGTAGCGGGTCAGGCGCTGGTTCTTCCACACTTCGGTGCGGTCGTACCAGTACTCCTCGCCCCAGAGACCGCCGTAGGCGACCACGAAGGTGGGCGTATAGCCGACCTTCGTCTGGCTCCACAGCTGCTCCACGTCCGCGTAGACGTTGGCGATCGGCAGGGCGTGCTCCACGCCGGTGTGGCCGTCTACGATCATGTTCATATTGTGCTGGTATTTGCCGCCGCCCTCGGGCACCACCATGATCCCCTGCTCGCGGGCCGCTTGCAGGACCTGCTGGCGCTGGTCCCTTCTGGGCTGGTTGTAGCTCTTCACCGAGATGGCGCCCATCTCCTTCAGGCGGCCCACATGGAACTGGGCGTCCTCCAGCGAGTTGATCTTGGCCTTGTAGCCGGGGCCCTTGGCGCCGTAAAGGATGGTGCCGGTGGAGAAGATACGCGGCCCGGTGATGATGCCGGCCTTCTGCATCTCCGCGGCGGAGAAGATCTCGCTGCTGTCGTTGGAGGGATCGTGGATGGTGGTGACTCCAAAGGCAAGGCTGGAGAAGAGGTTCCAGTTCTGCTGCGGAATAATCTCCTCGCGACCCTGGGCGCCGTGGGCGTGGGCGTCGATCAGGCCCGGCAGCACCGTCTTGCCGCTGACGTCTATGCGTTTGGCGCCGACCGGGATCTCCACTTGATCCGCCGGGCCCACCGCGACTATGCGGTTGCCGCGGAAGACCACGGTGCCGTTTTCGATGATTTCGCGGGCATTTTCCGCATCGCGCATAGTGACGACACTGCCGCCGGTCAGCGCGACCAGCTTGCCGGGATTCTCGAAATCGTGGCTGAAGCTCAGGTCGATACCATCGGCCACCGGTTCCGGCAGCTCCTCGGGCGCGCCGGCGACAAAGGCGAAGGCGTCCTTCAATTGCCGCTCGTAGAGTTTCGGCCCGTGGGCCCAGCCCAGGGTGGCGCTGTCGGCGGACCAGTGCAGGTTCTCGCCGGCGCGCGCGGACACCCGGGTCACTGCCACCGCCTTGGATTCGGGGCCTATGGCTTCGGACTTGCCGGTGGGCATAAAGGGCGCCACGTAGGCTTTGAAGTCCTGGGTAAAGGCCACCCAGCGGCCGTCTGGGGACAGGCGGAAAGAAGTGATCTCTGTACCGTGTAAATGCTCGCGCTCGTCCTCGCCGTCGGCGTCGACGCTCTTCAGCACCCGCTTGTTGTCGCCGACATCGGAAAAGTAGATGCGCTCGCCGTCGGCGCCGAAATGGGGCTCGAAGCCGGACTTGACGATACGGCGCTGCCAGTCGCCGTCGGCATCCGCCAGGTAGATACCCGGCTCGAGCGAATACTCGGGGCTCAGCAGGTAGCCGCCGGTAAAGCGGCGGAAGGCGACTGTGTCGCCGTTGGGCGAGAAGGTCGGCTCCACATACAAGCCCGGCTGGCGGGTGATGTTCCTGCCGCGGCCGTTGCGGGCGGAGACCACGCGCACATGGCCGAGCTTCTCGTCGTCCCAGGTCACATAGGTGATCTGGCGGCCGTCGCGGGACCAGCTGGGGTAGAACTCGAAGTGGTCGTCCTGGCGGGTCAGGCGACGGCGCTCGCCGCTGTTTGCGTCCTGGATATAGATTTTGCCCAGGGCCTGGAAGGCGATCTGTTCGCCGTCCGGGGACTTCTGCGCCCAGCGGATCATCTTTACGTCGAATTCTTCCGGCGCCACCTCCACCGGGAAGCGCACCGCCTCGGCGACCTGCTTGTCGACTCTGATATGCGCGCTGATCTCATCGACGCCGCTGCCATCGGCGGCGACACGCAGGAACTTGCCGCCGGTCCAGACCACCAGGGATTTACCGTCCGGCATCCAGTCGTACTGCACATAGTTGCCGTGGGAGCCGAAGATCTCCTGCAGGTCGCGTTCCAGGCCCGAGTAGATGGGGGTTTCCAGGCCGGTTTCCAGGTCCTTCACGAACAGCGACGTGTTGAAGTCTTGGCGGCGGATAAAGGCCAGTTGTTTGCCGTCCGGCGACGGCACCGGTGACACGGCGCCGCCGGGGCCGGAGACGAAGGTCTCCTCCACACCGTCCTGCAAGTCGTAGCGGTTGATGGCGAAGATCTGCTGGGTGGAGTTCCTGTTGTATTCGAACACTGTGCCCGGGGTGGTATCGATGGAATAGTAGACATAGCGGCCGTCGGTGGAGAAGGCCGGATCGGCGATATTCTTCTGCGCGATTTCGCCGCCGATGCGCGCCTTCAACTGGCGACCCTCGCCGCCGCCGTGGTGGTATATCCAGATCTCGCCAGCGGGAATGCTGCGCCCGGACATAAAGCCCTTGCGCGCGACCAGGTACTGGCCGTCCGGGCTCCAGTTGGGCGAGTGCACCAGGTTTTCCTTCTCGTGGGTCAGCTGGCGCAGGTTGTCGCCGTTGCGGTCCATGACCCAGATATTGTCGGCGCCGTCGCGGTCGCTGATAAAGACGATAGATTTTCCGTCGGGACTGAAGCGCGGCTGCATATTCCAGGCGATCTCGTTGGTCAACGCCCTGGCTTCGCCGCCGGCGACCGGCACTGTGTAGATATCGCCGAGCATATCGAAGAGGATGGTCCTGCCGTCCGGGCTGATATCCAGGTTGCTCCAGGTGGTCTCCGCGGTGTCGAGCTGGATCGGTTTGAATTCGTAGGGCGGCTGGTTGACGTCCCAGGATTCGGCCTGCTTTTCCTCCGGCTTCTCCTCCACCGCCGCTTCGGTTTTGGCCATGGCGCCCAGGGGGAGGGTTAGCGCCAGCGCGGACAACGCCAGCAGCTTCCGGCGGAATTTGCTCTGTTTGATTGTCGTCATTAAAGGATTCCTTGCGCCGCGCCTTGTGAGCCGGCGGTTATCCGGTTTGTTATTGGTTGGTTTCTATTGGGTGCAACTGGTTGATTTTGCACACATTAAACTACCGGGCTGGCGCCCCGGGGGCAATCCCGTTGCGTCGAACCCCCGACTACCGTGATGAACCGAGCTGCGCTTGAGTTCACCAAAGTGAATGGCCACAATGCCCGCATTCTTTCCACTTCCAAAACCAGTTTCAGGCTCAGCATGACCATCGACGTAGTGATTCTCGCCGCCGGCAAAGGCACCCGCATGCGCTCCGACCTGCCCAAGGTGCTGCACCCCATCGGCGGCGTGCCCATGCTGGGCCGGGTCATAGACGCGGCCAAACAGCTGGGTGAGGTGGAAATCACCGTGGTGATCGGCCACGGCGCCGAACTGGTGCGCGAGCGCTTCGCCGACAGCGGGGTGAAGTTCGTTGAACAGGTGGAGCAGTTGGGCACCGGCCACGCAGTGGCCCAGGCCATCCCGAACTTCCGCAGGGGCTCCACGGTGCTGGTGCTCTACGGCGACGTGCCGTTGGTGAAGAGCGGCACGCTGCAGTCGCTACTCTCCGCGTCCGACAGGGGGCCTGCGCTGCTGTCGGTGGAGATGGCCAATCCGGCGGGCTACGGCCGCATAGTGCGCGACGACGCCGGCCGCGTGCTGGCGATCGTCGAGGAGAAAGACGCCGACGCGGACACCCTCGCCATCCGTGAAGTGAACACTGGCATACTGGCCGCACCCTCGGATCTGTTGTCCCGCTGGCTGCCGGAGCTGTCCAACGACAACGCCCAGGGCGAGTACTACCTGACCGACGTGATCGCCCGCTCGGTGAGCGAAAATATTCCGGTGACGGGGGTGCGTGCCAGCGATCCGCTGGAAGTGGCCGGTGTCAACAGCCGCGCCCAGCAGGCGCAGCTGGAGCGGGCCTTGCAGCACGGCCGCGCCCTGGCGCTGATGAACGCCGGCGTGACCCTGCTGGACCCGCTGCGCATCGACGTGCGCGGCAGCCTCGAATGCGACACCGACGTATCCATCGATATCAACTGCGTCTTCGAGGGCCAGGTGGTGCTGGGCAAGGGCGTGCAGATAGGCCCCAACTGCCTGCTGAAAAACTGCCGCCTGGCGGATGGCACCCGCGTCGAGGCCAACTCGGTGATCGAGGACGCCGAAGTGGGCGAGGCCTGCACCATCGGTCCCTTTGCGCGCCTGCGCCCGGGCACCCGGCTGGCGGACGGCGCCAAGGTGGGCAACTTCGTGGAAACGAAGAAGGCGCAGATCGGTCGCGGCAGCAAGGTCAATCACCTCTCCTACGTCGGCGATGCGATCGTCGGCGAAGGCGTCAATATCGGTGCCGGCACCATCACCTGCAACTACGATGGCGTGAACAAGTCGATCACCGAAATCGGCGACGGCGCCTTTATCGGCTCCAACACCGCATTGGTGGCGCCGGTGACCGTGGGCGCCGGCGCCACCGTCGGTGCGGGCTCCACCATCACCCGCGAAGTGGGCACTGACGAACTGGCGGTGGCCCGCGGCAAGCAGCGCAATATCTCCGGCTGGCAGCGTCCCACCAAGAAATCCTGATGTACAGCGGTGGCCCTTTTGTTCGCCCTCGCCGGAAGAAACACCGCACCCTGTGGATAACTTAATGGCGACCCTGCTGCCGGTACCCGTTTGCGGGACTGTCTGCGAGAGGGACCTCGCAGACAAGCCTACAGGGATGTATTCACGGCGTGTCCCGCAAACGGGGACCGGCAGCAGGGCCTTCGCATCGGCGCCAATACTTGCCCCGCCCCTTCGCTGATCGTCTGATCAATTACACTTTTTGCATCGGAAACAGGGAAATCCCCGATGCACAAACCCAGAATGCACCTGCTCGCCTCCTTCGATATCGCCAGTCTGCAGTATTTGGACGAGCGGGGCCGCGCCACCCAGGCGCTGCCGGAATTCGCCACCCCGGACACACTGCTGGCCTTCTACCGGCAGATGGCCCTGGCGCGACTGGTGGACGACCGCGCGGTAAAGTTGCAGCGCACCGGCCAGTTGGGCACCTATCCGTCGAGCCTCGGCCAGGAGGCGATAGGCGTCGGTGTCGGCGGCGCCCTGGAAAAGGACGACGTCTACTGCCCCTACTACCGCGAGACAGGCGCCTTCCTGGAGCGCGGCGTCGAGATCGAGGAGATCCTCGCCATCTGGGGCGGTGACGAGCGCGGCCAGGACTTCCGGCACGCCCGCCGCGACCTGCCCCTGTGCATCCCCATCGCCACCCAACTGCTGCACGCCGCCGGCGTGGCCTTTGCCCTCAAGTACCAGCGGGAACAAATGCATGAGCCACCGCGGGTGGCGGTGACCTGTGCCGGCGACGGCGCCACTTCCCGGGGAGACTTCTACGAGGCGATGAACCTGGCGGGCGTCTGGCGATTGCCGCTGGTGTTGGTGATCAACAACAACCAGTGGGCCATCTCCGTCCCCCTCAGTGCCCAGACGGCGGCGAAAACCATCGCCCAGAAGGCCATCGCCGCCGGCATACCCGGCCTGCAGGTGGACGGCAACGACGTGATCGCGGTGCGCGCGGCGGTTTCCGATGCGGTGGCCCGCGCCCGCAACGGCGAGGGCCCGACCCTGATCGAGGCCACCTGCTACCGCCTCTGCGACCACACCACCGCCGACGACGCCGGCCGCTACCAGCCTGAAGGCGAGGTCGCGGCGGCCTGGCAACGGGAGCCCCTCGCACGCCTGGGCAACTACCTGCGCGGCGAGCAGCTGTGGAGCGATGCGCAGGAAGAGGAGCTGCAGCGGGAACTGGCGGAGGTGATGGAACGGGCATTGAGGGCCTTTGCCGACAGGCCCAGGGATAAGCCCACGGCCATCTTCGACCACCTCTATGCCGAGCTGCCGGAGGCTTTCCTCGAGCAGTACGACCAACTGGGCGGAGGTGGCGACTGATGGCACAGATCACCCTGGTGGAGGCAGTCACCCAGGCCCTGGCCCACGAACTGCGACGGGACCCGCGGGTGGTCGTTTTCGGCCAGGATGTGGGCGTCAACGGCGGCGTCTTCCGCGCCACCGAGGGCCTGCAGGAAGCGTTCGGCCCCGAGCGGGTGTTGGACACGCCCCTGGCGGAAAACATGATCGCCGGCATCGCCGTGGGCATGGCCGCCCGGGGGCTGAGGCCGGTGGCCGAGTTCCAGTTTATGGGCTTTATCTACCCGGGCCTGGACCAGATCCTCAGCCATGCCGCCCGCTTCCGCACCCGCACCCGCGGGCGGCTGTCCTGCCCGGTCGTCTACCGCGCCCCCTACGGCGGCGGCATACACGCGCCGGAGCACCACTCCGAGAGCACCGAGGCCATCTTCGCCCATATCCCCGGCCTGCGCGTGGTGGTGCCCTCCTCTCCCGCCCGCGCCTACGGGCTGCTGCTGGCGGCCATCCGCGACCCGGACCCGGTGATCTTCCTGGAGCCGAAACGCATCTACCGCGCGACCAAGCAGGAAGTGCCGGACAACGGCGAGGCCCTGCCCCTGGACCGCTGCTTCCTGCTGCGCGAGGGCGCGGATATCACCCTGATCTCCTGGGGGGCGTCACTCAAGGAGACCCTGCAGGCGGCGGACAAGCTGGCCGAAGAGGGCATAGAAGCCGAGGTGCTGGACCCGGCCACCCTGAAGCCACTGGATATCCACGGCATCATCGACTCCCTGGAGAAGACCCGCCGCTGCGTGATCGTCCACGAGGCAGCCCGCACCGCAGGCCTGGGCGCGGAAATAATTGCGCAGATCAACGACTACGCCTTCGATCTGCTCGACGCGCCGGTGCAGCGGGTCACCGGTTACGACACGGTGATGCCCTACTACCAGCTGGAAAACGACTACCTGCCCGGAGTGGCGCCTATCCTCTCCGCCGTCCGCGCGGCGTTGGAGTATCCGGGATGAAGATCTTCAAGCTGCCGGACCTGGGCGAGGGACTGCCGGACGCGGTGATCCGCGAGTGGCATGTCCAGGAGGGTGATCGCATCTCCGCCGACGAGTGCCTGGTCACAGTCGAGACCGCCAAGGCGTTGGTGGAAGTGCCGGCCCCCTGGAGCGGCACCGTGGAAAAACGCTTCGCCGCCGAGGACGAAACCGTCCAGGTCGGGCAGCCCCTGGTCGGCTTCGCCGAAGCCAAGGCGGCAAAGGAAAAGCCCGTTGTAGGAGCGGCCGTTGGCCGCGATCGGACCGAAAAAGCACCCGATTCCGGCACCGTCGTCGGCAAAATCCAGCAGACCGGCGAAGTCCTCGGCGAGGAAATAGCCCCCACGGAAATCCCCCGCCGCCTGGCCACCCCGTCGGTGCGGGCCCTGGCACGGCGCCTGGGCGTGGACCTGACGGAACTGGCATCCGAAGGCGAGCGCTTCACGGCCGAAGAAGTGCGCGCCGCGGCCGGCCGCCGGTCCGCAAAGAAAGAGAAAAAAGTCGCAAGACCGGCCGAAGCTACCGCCACGACGTCCTCCGCCCGTCGCGCCATGGCCCTGGCGATGAGTCGCGCCCGCGACGAAGTCGCGTCCATGACCCTGTGCGACCAGGTGAATGTCTCAACTTGGTGGGGGCAGGAGTCGGCCACGCTGCGCCTGATCCGCGCCGTGCAGCGGGCCTGCGAAGAGGAACCGAACCTGAACGCCCTCTACGAGAACGGGCAACTGAACCCATCGGAGACCATCAACATCGGCCTGGCGGTGGACTCCCCCCGCGGTCTCTTTGTCCCCGTGCTGAGGGACGTGGCCGCGCGCTCCGACGAGGAACTGCTGCAGCAAATAGAGGACTACAAGGAACAGGCCCGCGAGAGCGGCATCGCCCAGCGGGACCTGCAGGGCGGCACCATCCTGCTGTCCAATTTCGGCAGCATGGCCGGGCGTTTCGCGACACCGATCGTATTGCCGCCGACGGTGGCCATGGTCGGCGCCGGCCGCACCTTCGAAGGGGTGATTGCGATGGAGGGAAAACCCGCAGTGCACCCCCTGCTCCCCCTCTCCATCAGCGCCGACCACCGCGCCGTGACCGGTGGCGAACTGGCGCGTTTCCTCAAGGCTATGATGACAGCACTCTCCAGCTAGTTTCACCTGTAGGAGCGGCCTCCGATAAATTCCTGTGGGAATTCCTGTTTCGGTTTGCTATCGTTAAGTTTCAAATCGAAACTTAACAGATCATGTCCAAACGCAACACCCAGCAGCGTCGCCACCTGATTCTGGCGCTGGTCAACGAGGCCGGCGAGGCCAGCGTGGAACAACTGGCACGCCAGTTCGAAACTTCCGAAGTTACGATTCGCAAGGACCTGACCGCGATGGAGAATCACGGCCTGCTGCTGCGCCGCCACGGTGGTGCCATTCCGGTGCCCCGGGAACTGGTGATCGAGGAGGCACCCTCCGAAGTCAAACGCGCCATAGGCCGCGCCGCCGCGGCGCTGATCCCGGACCACCACCGCATAGTGATCGACTACGGCCGCACCACTGCGGCGATGATCCCGGAGCTGGAGCGCAAGCGCGGCCTGGTGGTGATGACCAATTCCCTGCACGTGGCCAACGCCCTGCGCGAGCTGGAGAACGAGCCCACGCTGCTGATGACCGGCGGCACTTGGGACCCGCACTTCGAGGCCTTCCAGGGCCAGGTGGCCGAGCAGGTGCTGCGCGGTTACGACTTCGACCAGGCCTTTATCGGCGCCGACGGCATAGACCTGGAGCGCGGCACTTGCACTTTCAACGAGCAGATAGGCCTGTCCCGGGTAATGGCCGAGGTGGCGCGCGAGGTGGTGGTGCTGGCGGAATCCAGCAAGGTCGGCCGGCGCATCCCCAACCTGGAGTTGAGCTGGGACAAGGTCTCGGCACTGGTGACCGACAGCGGCCTGGAGGACGAGGCCAAACGGCAGCTGGAATCCCGGGGTCTGCAGGTGATTCGCGCCCCCTTGTAGGAGCGGCGGGGCGGCCGTCCGCCCGTGGCCGCGATCTGAGCTCAATCGCGGCCAACGGCCGCTCCTACAAACAAAATTCAACCCACGGAGGTGAACAAACATGTGTGGAATCGTCGGTGCGCTGGCCCAGCGCAATGTGAATGAAATCCTGCTGGAAGGACTGCGGCGCCTCGAGTACCGCGGCTACGACTCCGCCGGCGTCTGCCTGCTGGATGGCGACCTCAAGCTGCAGCTGCGCAAGAGCCAGGGCAAGGTCGCGGACCTGGAATCGCGCCTCGCCGCGAACCCCGCCGCCGGCCGCCTGGGCATCGCCCACACCCGCTGGGCCACCCACGGCGCGCCCTCGGATGTGAACTCCCACCCGCACCTGTCCGACGATATCGCCCTGGTGCACAACGGCATTATCGAGAACCACCAGGCCCTGCGCGCCCGGCTGCAGGACCAGGGCTACCAGTTCGTGTCCGACACCGACACCGAAGTGGTGGTGCACCTGATCCACTCCCTGGCCGCGGAGGGCCGCGACTTGCTGTCGGCGGTCACCGACGCCACCAAACAGCTGGAGGGCGCCTACGCCCTGGGCGTGATCAGCGCCGGGGAACCTGAAGTGCTGATCTGCGCCAGATCCGGCAGCCCGCTGGTGGTGGGTGTGGGCATAGAGGAAAACTTTATCGCCTCCGACCCCATGGCCCTGCGCCAGGTCACCGACCGCTTTATCTTCCTCGAGGAGGGCGACGTGGCCGAGATCACCCTCGGCGGCATCGCCGTGCGCGACAGGCACGGTGAGGAAGTCAGCCGCCCGGTACACAAGCTGAACGGCGGCCACGACGCCGCCGACAAGGGCCGCTACCGCCACTACATGCAGAAGGAGATCTTCGAGCAGCCCCAGGTGGTCGCCGCCACCATGGCGGGGCGCATTGGCGAAAAGTCGGTGCTGTCGCAAGCCCTGGGCGCCCGCGCCCACGAGATATTGCCACAGGTGAAACAGGTGCAGATTGTCGCCTGTGGCACCAGCTACCACGCCGGCCTGGTGGCCCGCTACTGGCTGGAGGACTGGGCCGGTATCCCCTGCTCCGTCGAGGTGGCCAGCGAGATCCGCTACCGCAAAACCGCCGTGCGCCCGGGCACCCTGTTCGTGACCATTTCCCAATCCGGCGAGACCGCCGACACCCTGGCGGCGCTGCGCCAGGCCAAAGAGCTGGGCTACCTCGCCTCGCTGACCTTCTGCAACGTGCCCAACAGCTCCCTGGTGCGGGAATCAGAGCTGTCGCTGATGACCGAGGCCGGACCGGAAATCGGCGTCGCCTCCACCAAGGCCTTCACCACGCAATTAGTCGCGCTGCAACTCTTCTGCATCGCCCTGGCCAAGGCCAACGGCATGGGCGCGGAGCGCGAGGCGGAACTGGTGCAGGCCCTGCACCAGCTGCCGTCGCTGATGGAGCGGTTCACCGGCTTGGATAAACTGGTACAAGACACCAGCGAGGCCTTCGCCGAAAAACACCATGCGCTCTTCCTCGGCCGCGGCGTCGAGTACCCGATCGCCCTCGAAGGCGCGCTTAAGCTAAAGGAGATCTCCTACATCCACGCCGAGGCCTACCCCGCCGGCGAACTGAAGCACGGCCCGCTGGCACTGGTGGACGCGGATATGCCGGTCATCGTCGTCGCACCCAACGACGAGTTGCTGGAGAAATTGAAATCCAATCTACAGGAAGTGCGCGCCCGCGGCGGCCAGCTGTTCGTCTTCGCCAGCCCCGAGGCCGGCTTCACCAGCGAGCCGGGCGTCACCCTGGTGGAGGTGCCCGGCGCGCCGGAGAGCCTGCACCCGATCCTCTACACGGTGCCGCTGCAGCTGCTCAGCTACCATGTGGCGCTGCTGAAGGGCACCGATGTGGACCAGCCGCGGAACTTGGCCAAGTCGGTGACGGTGGAATGATCCTTTGCTCCCCTCTCCCAGTTGTGGGAGAGGGGTTGGGGGAGAGGGCAATACCCGAGGTGCAATCGCGCCTGCTCCCTTGACCGGCCACATTCAAATTGCTAGCTTGGCGAAACTGCTGTGGAAGGGTCTGCCCAGCAGGCTAGCAAAAATTCGACAAAACAAGATTACTACATGGTAGAGACGGCAAATTTTCCCAATTCTGACGTCTTCGTTTCTAACGCCCTGGCCGCAGCCCACGCTCAATCAACGGTACATTTTTGGGTATCTGTCCGAACAATGATCCATTGCTACCAAATGGAACTCGTCCTGGAGGGGGGGGAATAACGGGCCTTTCTCCTGTTAGTGCATCGCCCATAAGGTTTATTCCGATTCCCCAGAGTTACTAAATATGGAAAAAAAATTATATTTGGTAATTGTTGATTATACTCATGGAGGGTTCGGTTTTGGTGTATACGCTAACAGCAAAGAAGACCTTAAGAGTTTCCTTGAGGTTGGTGGACCTTTGGGTGGGAGGGGAATATCAATAGTTGATGAAAATATTGAAAATCATCCTCTTGTGGTAGGGTTGGGTGAAAAATTAAATATTTATAACATAGATGAGCCTGAAGGTTTACTTGTGGAAACACAAAAAGTTTAGTCCAGAGTCGCAGCTATTGTGTCAGCATAGGAATATTATCGAGGTTACACACGTAGTGTAGCCGGGGACAATTTCGCGAGTTGTCATGAATAAAGGGGACGCTCTTTATAATTTGATTCATGTAGTTGGAGTGAACAAAGCGTTTTGTTCTCCATATGCCTTCAAGCCAATACATATTTTGCTGGGGTTCTCAAACGATATCTTCGGAGCGCAAGTATTTAGCGCAATGGATTCTGAAATGAACAAATACTGGGAAGAAAAATATTAGAGTGATAAGGATGTTGGTGAGAAAGAAACTAATACTTGCCGAGACCGCCATTTTGATGGCGCCCACGTTTATTGCGATGTTACTTGGCTTAGTTCTTTTTCCTCACCAATTGTTTGTTTTTGTAAATACTCCCAATACGGATTCGTTGGTCGTTATAGGGTATTACATTGGGATATATTTTGGGTGTTTTCCTTTTTATCACTCGGTGAATTTGTGTTTAAGCAAACAGAAACCTTCAGTTTATAAGTGGTTCATATTTGTAGGTTTTTTTGTTTTTATAGTTTCTTTGGCAGCAGGACCTTACGGCGTACTTTCTCCTCATGGACCTATGCCATTAAGCGCAACGATCCCATTTTCGATAATGCCATTAGTGTGTGTGTTCCATATTCTTTACTTGACGATTTCAGGCGGCTTTTGGAGTCAGGGTGGCGTATTGAAACAAAAATAGAGAAGCTTACGGATTCAACTTAAAACTAAATTTTACGGTGGGAGTCAGTACGGTGGGGGTCAGGCCTTGCATTTGAGTACGGTGGGGGTCATGAGTACGGTGGGGGTCAGGCCTTGCATTCGACACGCGAAAGCCAAGCGGAAATTGCTCGAACCCCGCAGCCCAGCAAAAACCAATCCATTTTATATAAGCCAGTTAACCGCTCTCACCCCGTCAAACCGCTTAAAGTCCTTTTCGTTATTGGTGACTACAACAAGCCCTCTGGAGCGGGCGTGGCCGGCGATTATGCTGTCGTATGACGCATCTTTTTTGCCGCTTTTTTTGAGGTCAGCGCGAATTTCGCCGGTGTGCACGGCTGCCGCCTCGTCATAGGGGAGCACATCCAGTCGCGCAGTAAAGCTTTCCACCTCCCTTGTATTGCGGTCCGGATCGCCGGATACCGAAGCGCCGTACATGAGTTCCATCAGGGTCACGGTGGATATGCACATCTGCCCGTGGTGGGCATTGAAGGCCAGGCGCGCTTTCTCGGGCCGGTTTTTGAGGACGTAGATTACCGTGTTGGTATCCAACATGTATCTCAGCATCAGAGATCTTCCCTCTCCTGTGCCTCGGGCTGGTCACGGCTGTCCATGAAATCGTCGGATACGCCCTCGCCGGCGAACCAGGAGTCCCAGCTGTCGTCCACTGGTACGATCAGGCGGGCCCGCCCCATGGGGATAATCTCTACCTGTTTAACGTTATCGGGCAGAGCTACATCCTTGGGCAGCCGCACGGCTTGTGTCTTGTTTGACATGAAAACCCCGGCTTTGGTGGTCACGGTCTATACCTCTCATTGCGTATATCCATGTTGGATATATTAGAGTTGGAGCTGCTACTCGTCAATGAATGTCCCGGCCGCCCGCCGGCTTCTAAGAACCTTTTCATAATCTCCTGATGAACTGGACAGACCGGGTGGGATGGCCCCTTGCGGGACCTTTCACGGCCATGGATGGCCGTGGAGAGCGTACAGGGACTTATTTAAGGGGGGCGCCCAGCCCGTGTCCCGCAAGGGGCCATCCCACCCGGTCACACTCCAGAGTGCAAGATTATGAACAGGTTCTAAGGGGTATCGACGTGGACCAGCCGCGTAACCTGGCGAAATCGTTTACGGTGGAATAGTTGTTCCAAAATGACATGGGCTCCCGGAGGGGAGCCCAATTTTCCGGCGCGGCGGTGGGACTGTCACATCCGGGCGGCGTTCCGGCTGTACTCTATCCGGGCTGTCAGACGCTCTCGAGTGGTTCGATTGCAACCGTAACAGGGTCCGAAGACCGCGCTGCACCGCGGCCGAGCAGTTTTGCAATCCACAGGCTGGCCCCGGCTGCGATCAGCAGTGCTGTCTCGACGCCGATCACCGCGGGCCAGAGCTTGCCCATATCGCTGGCGAAGAGCCCCCAGTCGGCCACTACCGTCAGCACCAGCAGCGCTGAAGTTATCCACAGGGCCGTGCGCAGGAACTGGCGCTTGTTCGGGATCGCAAACGCCAGAATCGCGGACAGTCCCAGGGCGATGGCGAACAGGCGTGCCAGCCAGTCGCCGCGTGCCTCCAGCCCCAGGGGCATCACCCGCTCGGCGAGGAAGGCGGCCGCGGTGGCCACCACCACGCCGGCGCAACCGCCAAGGGTCAGGTTGGCCACCAAGGTGATGCCGCGGGGGCCGACGTTTTTTTGCAGCGTGCGCTTGTCCAGCCACAGCAGGTTGCCCACCAGGATCATGCCGGCCACGGCGAGACCGAGCAGGAAGTAGAGAATACGCAGGTCAACGCCGGCGAAGTTGCCGAAGTGCAATGTCATGATCACGTCCCGGCCCTTGCGCATGGCATTCTGCTGCCCGGCGCTCATTTCGCTGAGGACCTTTCCGTCGCGGAGCCGGTAGAACTGCTCGAAGTGTTGGGCGAAATGTTCCGGGTCGCTGCCCAAGATCCGCACCACCGCGTTCTCGTCGCCGTAGTTATAGAAGCGCAGCAGCTCCACCGGATAGCCGTTGCGCGCTTCCAGAGCCGCTATCTGCGCATAGGCGGCGGACATATCCATGGGCTTGCCCGCCGGTTTTTCCGTAATGGTGGTGTAGCCGGCGTCCTCCAGCAGCGCCTTGCGGTCGCCGTCGTAGAGGAATACGGCAAAGGCAATCTGGTAGACGATGGCCAGGTTGAGAATCAGCCCGCTGATCGCGTACATCAGCCCGAACGGCAGGCTCATCACACCCACCACATTGTGCATGTCCAGCAACTTGTTGCGCCGGCTTTCCCCGCGGTACAGGAAAAAGTTGTTGACCAGCTTGCGTGCGTGGATATAAACGCCGGTGAAAACCAGCACCAGGAAAACCAGCGTCACCAGGCCCACCAGGTAGGCGCCGCCGGGGAGACGCAGGTCGTAGTGCAGCTTGAACAGGAAATCCGCCAGGTAGAAGTCCTCGATATCGGCCAGGGTCTCGCCGCTTTTGGGGTCTACCAGCAGCGTTGCCACCCGCTCGGGCCCCTCTTCGCCCGCCTCCGGCAACAGGTCGATATAGAAGCGGTGGTAGGTGCGCTCCTCGCCGGCCAGCAGGACCGTCAGGTGCTCCTCGTTGTTGAACTTGTACTCCTTGACTTTGCGCTCGACGATTTCCCCGATCGGCATATCCTCTGCCTGTCGCTCCAGCGGGAAATGGGGCGTCTGCGCCCAGCGCTGGATTTCCGGGTAAAAGAGTGTGATGGAGCCGGCCCAGAAAACGATAAACAGGGCCACGGAGATAATGACGCCCAGCCAGCTGTGCGCCTCGATCAGGTTTTTGATACCGCTATTCTTTTCGCTCATTGGCACCCCCGCCCGTCAAAAATTTCCATACAACAGCGCAGCGTTGAGCAGGCTGGACGCCGCGAGTAGCGCGACGCAGTGGAAGGCGGCCCGCGGGGCGGAGCGGCTGTAGTAGCAGTAGAGCATCACCCCGCCCCACAGCGGGAAGGCGATCAGCAGCCCGATCAGCAACCGCAGGTCCACCGCCAGCGGCAGCAGCCGGTTCAGGTTCAATACCAGGCTGATGGAAATCAGCAGTCCGAGGAAAAATCCCGTTAACGATCTGGGCCACATTATCCCGCCACCATAATCAGAGAAAACAGGGCCAGGGCCATCGATCCCACCAGCAGTGGGCGCCCCTGCAGGTGCGCAGAGGCCAGCACCAGGCCGATCCACAGGCACATCACCAGTGCCAGTACCATCAACGCGCCGGCGGTGGCGCCGTAGATACCGGCGAGCAGCCCGGCCGCTCCCGACTGCAGCAGCGCAAAAGCGATCCAGGCGGGTTTCCTCGCGATGGGCGCCGCCAGCAGGCGCTGCCGAGTGGATGCCAGATAGGTCATCAAACAGCCGGCGCAGACCAGGGCGGCCGCCAACAGCTTTACCAGTAGTCCTTCCATTACTCCTGTACCGCGTATGTAGGTTGCTAATCATTCTCATTAAGTTTTTCGGATGATACCATTGCGCGCACCTCTTAACTATTCCCTTTCTTTCCTCATCAATTTATGGAGTAAACAATGTCAGCATGGAAAAACGCGCAGAGCGGTTTTGCGCGGAACCCCCTGTGCCGCGCCATCGCCGTGGGTCTCGCCTGTGTTTCCGCGGGAGCGCTGGCCGAAGCGCAGCGCGGCCTCGAAGAGGTGATGGTGATGGGCGAGAAAACCGAGCGCAGCCTGCAGGACACTGTGAGCAGTGTGCGGGTGGTCACCGCCGGGGAAATGCAGGAGCAGGACATCAACAGTTTCCACGACGTACTGGATCGCACGCCCAACGTCAGCCGCAACCCGGGCAATGGTTTCAATATCCGCGGTATCGACGCTTTCAGCGTCTCCGGCGGCGGCAACAGCTTCCTGGCCAGCGTCTATTCCGACGGTGCGCCTCTCCCCTACCGCCTGATTCAGAAGATCGGTTTCTCCACCTGGGATGTGCAGCAGGTGGAAGTGCTGCGCGGCCCCCAGTCGACCCTGCAGGGGCGCAACGCCCTGGCCGGCGCCATGGTGATGAACACCGTGGACCCGACTTACGAGTGGGGCTTCAAGGGTCGCCTGGGAATGGGTGAGGAGGGGCGCGAGGAGAAGGCGGTGGCCTTCGGCGGCGGCCTGATCGAGGATCAGCTGGCCCTGCGCGTGTCCGCCGAGCAGCGCGACTTCGACGGCATTGTCAAAAACCTCACCCGCGACGAGTACAGCGATTTCAAGCACGACGAGACGCTGCGGGTGAAACTGCTGGCCGAGCCCGACGCGCTTCCGAACCTGCGCGCCATGCTCACCCTCACCCAGGTGGAGATGGACAACGGCGTGGATTGGAGCAACAGCGGCGACGCCGATCCCTTCGAGAATCCGCACACCACTTTCAACGATCCCACCCGCGAATTCATCGACTCCGACATGGCGGTGTTGAAGCTGGACCACACCCTCGGCGCCAACTGGACGCTGACTTCCACCACCACCTACAGCGACGTCAACTACGGCTACCTGTGGGACGGCGACGAGGGTCCCGAGCCGGGCAATCTCCTGATCAACGACCGCGTCGACGAAACCCTGAGCCAGGAACTGCTGCTGAATTTCGATTTCGACAGGTTGCGCGGGGTGATCGGCGGCTACTACTCGGACCTGGAGGTGAATGCCCATCGCGGCGGTGCCCAGGGCATCAGTTTCGCCCGGCTGGGCATACCGACCCTGCTGGTGGCGCCGCCGGAGCTGGGTGGCCTGGGCCTGAGCCAGGCGCAGGCCCAGGCGGTCCTGGCCCTCTACGCCCCCTTTGATCCGGTCGTCATCAGTGACGACAGAGATCTCCACCAGGGCGTCGACACCGCGGCGCTGTTCGCCGATCTGACCTACGCGGTCAACGAAAAACTGGATCTGTTCGCCGGCCTGCGCTACGACCGGGAATCCCAGGAAAACGAAAACGACGCCATCACCACCATCGTTAATCGGGAAGCCATGCCGGACCCGGCCAATCCCGCCTTCGACCCGCTGACCGCGGCGCTGGTGGCCGGCATCAACGCCCGGTTTTTGGCCATGGTGGACGCGGCCTCCGGCGATGAGCCGCTGGTGGATGAGGATTTCGACGCCCTGCTGCCCAAGGCCGGCGCCACCTGGCACTGGAGCGACGACGTCTCCACCAGCTTCACCGCGCAGAAGGGCTACCGCTCCGGCGGCGTGGGCAGCAATATCGCGCGCGCCACCACCTACCGCTACGACCCGGAATATATCTGGAACTACGAGCTGTCCTTCCGCTCGCTGTGGATGGACGGGCGCCTGGCTGCCAACGCCAACCTCTTCTACCTGGACTGGGAGGACCAGCAGGTGACCGTGCAGCTATCCGGCAGCACCTATGATCGCGAGACGGTCAACTCCGGCAGCTCGCGGGTAAAGGGCGCGGAACTGGAGCTGCTGTTCCAGGCGGACGAGCATTGGAGTGGTTACGCCGGCCTCGGCATCAGCAAAACCGAGTTTGAGGAGTTCCTGATCGTCCAGCCCACCGTCACCCACGATCTGTCGGGCCGCGCCTTTGTCGGTGCACCCGAGGTCACCGCCAACCTGGGGGTCACCTACCGCAACGGCGGCCTGGTACTGAACGCCAACGCCAACTATCGCGACGAGTCCGTCGCCCTCGCCAACCCCTACAGCACCGGCTTAACGGAGGAGGACCCGAACTTCGATCCCGAAAACGAGGCCCGCACCCTGGTGAACCTGCGCGCCGGTTACGAGTGGGGCAACCTCGGCGCCTTCCTCACCGTCAGCAACCTGTTCGACGAGGAGTACATAGAGCGCGCGGACACGGGGACGGGCATCCACCACCTGGGCAGGCCGCGCCTGGCGACCCTGCGCCTGGAGGCCGATTTTTAGCGAAAGCCCCGCCGCCGCCGGCTTTTGGCGCCCCCTCTCGCCCAACGGCCGACCGGCGTGCTATAACCAGCCTTCGGCGGTGCCAACGGTGAGAGGGGCGGTCATGACCACTGCAGAAAAAACACAACAGGTGGCGGACACCAGCGCCGCGGTGATGAACGGCGACGTCAGCGTGTTGCTCGGCGAGCCGTCGCTGCCGCCGGAGCAGGTGCGCGAGGAGCGCAAGAGAAAGCTCACCGCCGCCTTCCGCCTGTTCGGCAAGTTCGGTTTCGACGAGGGCGTGGCCGGCCATATCACCGTGCGCGACCCGGAACTGGAGGACCATTTCTGGGTCAACCCCATGGGGGTGTCCTTCAAGCTGTTGAAACTCTCCGACCTGCTGTTGGTCGACCACCGGGGCGAGGTGGTGGAGGGGAACGGCTACCTGAACGGCGCCGCCTTTACCATCCACTCCCATATCCACCGCCTGCGACCGGATGTGGTCGCCGCCGCCCACGCCCACTCCCTCTACGGCAAGGCCTGGTCCTCCCTTGGCCGCCTGCTGGACCCCATCACCCAGGACGCCTGTGCCTTCTTCGGCGACCACGGCCTGCTGGACACCTTTTCCGGTGTGGTGCTGGAGAGGGGCGAGGGCGAAGCGCTGGCCAGGGCGCTGGGCAACAGGAAGGCGCTGATACTGCAGAACCACGGCCTGCTCACCGTGGGTAAATCCGTGGACGAGGCCGCCTGGTGGTACATCACCATGGAGCGCAGCTGCCAGGCGCAGCTGCTCGCCGAAGCGGCCGGGCAGCCGATACTGATCGAGCCGGAAGTGGCGATACGCACCCGCGCGGTGGTCGGTACCGAACTGGCGGGATTATTCAGCTTCCAGCCTTTATATAACGTGATCTGCGCTGAACAGCCGGATATGTTCGACTAGCACGGGCGGTGCACGACGTTGCCCTGGTTCTGGTCCTGCTGCTGGCGGTGGCGTTCAGCGGCATAGTCGCCCGCATACTTCCCCTGCAGGTCCCCTTGCCGCTGGTGCAGATCGCCACCGGCGCTGCCCTCGGTGGCCTACTCGGCGTCCGTATCCCCCTGGACCCGAAAATTTTCTTTCTGTTGTTCATCCCGCTGCTGCTGTTCCTGGACGGTTGGCGTATTCCCAAAGGCGCCTTTTTCCGCGACCTGCGCCCGATACTCATCCTCGCCGTGGGGCTGGTTGTTTTCACCGTGGTGGGCATGGGATTTTTTATCCACTGGCTGGTGCCCTCGATGCCCCTGGAGGTGGCTTTTGCCGTGGCCGCAATCCTGGCGCCCACCGACCCGGTGGCGGTGGCCGCGGTGCGCGGCGGCACGCCCATGCCGCCGCGCCTGAAGAATATCCTCGAGGGCGAGGCGCTGCTGAACGATGCGGCCGGGCTCGACATTTTCCGCTTTTCGGTGGCGGCGGTGGTGACCGGGAGCTTTTCCCTGGCGCAGACGGCGCTCGGTTTCGCCTGGATGGCGGCGGCGGGCGTCGGGATAGGCGCCGGCGTGGCGTTCGCCTGCGGATATGCGTTGCGCTGGCTGGGTCGGCTCGGCGGCGAGGACACCGGGGTGCAGGTACTGGTGAGCCTGTTGGTGCCCTTTGCCGCCTATATGGCGGCGGATTATCTGCGCGCTTCGGGGATACTGGCGGCGGCCACCGCGGGCATTGCCTCCCACTATGTCACCCTGCACGGCACCGAGCTGTCCGTCACGCGCATGCAGCGCGAAGCGATATGGAACACGGTGCAGGGTGCGCTGAATGGCATCATCTTCATTCTGCTGGGCGAGCAGCTGGTACGCATCCTCACCGCCGATGTGGGTGAGGCACGCTACAGTGCCGTGGTCGGCAACTGGACGCTGGTCCTGTATGTCGTCGCAATTGCCGCCGCCCTGTTGGCGATGCGCTTTGTTTGGGTCTGGGCATCCCTGTACCTGTCCCGGGTGCGCCGGCAAATCGTCGGCCACGGGCTGCGCCTGCGGCTGGTGACCATCACCGCAGTGGCCGGTGTACGCGGCGCCGTCACCCTGGCTGGCGTGTTGTCTCTGCCGTTGTTGCTGCCGGACGGGTCGCCTTTCCCGGGGCGGGAAGTGGCCGTGGTGATCGCGATGGGTGTCATCTTGTCGTCGCTGCTGTTGGCCAGTTTCGCCCTACCCTCCTTGGTGCGCCGCCTGCCGTCGACGCCGCAGCTGGCGGCTATCGGCGACGAGCGCGGCGCGCGGATCGCCGCGGCGCGGGCGGCCGTGGCGCGGCTGCAATCCCTGCGCGGTGAGATAGGGACTTCCGGCGACGAGGGCGATATTGCGCGCGAGGCACTCGACTACCTGCTGGATGTGTACCGCCGGCGCCTGGCCGGCGACGAGAGTCACCGGGAAGACCGGGTCTGGATCATGGCGCAGACAGAGCGCGAGTTTCACCTGGAAGCCCTCGCCGCGGAGCGGGACCAGCTGTTCCGCCTGCGTTTCGAGCAGCAGATCGACGACGAGTTGCACCGCAAGCTGGTGCTGGAAGTGGACCTGGTGGAGGCGAGCTTGCGCGGCGACTAGTGTGGTGTCTCATACTAAATCAGAGCCCCCCAAATCGTTCACAGTTAGGCGCCGCTCGCAGGGAATGGCGCGCCCTTTTCAAGAGCGGCAACGCAGCTGTGGACGATTTGGGGGGCTCCCTCCGGGCGGGCCGCATTTAGTATCAGACACCACACTAGCTAGAGTCCCGGGCGCGACTCCTGCCAGTGGTGGTCCAGATGCAGGTCCTTGTCGCGCCGGTCCTCGCGCAGGGCCTGCAGCAGCTGTTCGCGGTAGATCCTTGTCTGGGCGATGTGCTGGGATTCGTCGCGCCAGTAGGGAAACAGGGTTTCCAGCATGCGCTGGTCGTGCTGCTTGAACTTGCGCGCCGCGCGCCGGGCCTGCAGCGGGCTCAGCCCGAGCAACTGCAGCGCGCACTCGCCGATGGACAGCGCCGAGTCCACCGTCTCGCGGAAGATGTATTTCACCCCCGCCTCCATCAGTGCGTACTGGTGCATGCGGTTGCGCGCCCGCGCCAGTATGGTCAGGTGCGGAAAGTGCTTCCGGATTTGCGCGACTATCTCCAGGGACGCCGCCTGGTCGCTCAGGGTCAGTATCACCAGTTTCGCGTTGTGGGCGCCGGCGGCGTGCAGCAGGTCCTCGCGGGAGGCGTCGCCGTAGTAGGCCTGGATGCCATAGCGGCGCACCAGGTCCAACTGCTCCGCATTGCGTTCCAGCAGCGTAGTGTCGAAACCGCAGGCGTTCAGCAGGCGCCCGGCGATCTGGCCGAAGCGGCCATAGCCGATGATGATCACCGGCGAGCCCTGGTCCCGGGGCGACTCCTCCTCCGGCCCGGGCGCCTTACCGCTGCGCAGGTAGCGGGGCATCACCCACTGTTCATAGATCAGCAGCAGTATCGGCGTCAGCGCCATCGACAGTGCGATCAGGGCCACTAACAGGCTGCCGGTGTCACTGTCGAGCACCTGGTTCTGCACTGCGAAAGTGATCAGCACGAAGCCGAACTCCCCCGCCTGCGCCAGTGCCAAGGCGAACAGCCAGTTTTCGCCGCGGGCCATGCCGGTGAGGCGCGCGAGGGCGAACAGCACCGCGAACTTCACGGCCACCAGCAGCAGTACCAGCCCCAACAGCAGCAGGGGTTGGGCAGCCACCAATGCCAGGTCCAGGGTGGCGCCCACGGCGAGGAAAAAGAGCCCCAGCAGTAGGCCCTTGAACGGCTGTATATCCGCTTCCAGCTCGTGGCGGAACTCGCTCTCGGCCAGCATCACCCCGGCGAGAAAGGTGCCCAGCGCCGGCGACAGCTCCAGCCAGCTCATCGCCGCCGCCGAGGCCAGCACGATGAGCAGGGCGGTGGCGGTGAACAGCTCGCGGGTGCGGGCGCCGGCGACAACGCGCAGCAGCGGCCCGAGCAGGTAGCGGCCGGCGGCGATAAAGGCGGCGATGACCGCGACCACCGCCAGCGCGTAGCGCCAGCCGGTAAGGCCCTCGTCGCCCGCGACTGGCAGTTCGCCGCCGGCCAGCAGCGGCAGCAGCGCCAGGATCGGGATCACCGCCATATCCTGCAGCAGCAGTACCGCAAAGGCACCCCGCCCGCCCTCGGTCTTCAACAGCCCTTTCTCGCTGAGGGACTGCAGCACTATGGCCGTGGAGGACAGTGCCAGAATCAGGCCTATGGCGATGGCGCCGCGCCAGCTGCGCCCGAACAGCAGCAGCGCCAGCCCGGTGATGACCGCGGCGGTGAGCAACAGCTGCGCGCTGCCGGTGCCGAATATCTCGCGGCGCATCTGCCAGAGCTTGCGCGGCTGCAGCTCCAGGCCGATCAGGAACAGCATCATGGCCACGCCGAACTCGGCGGTGTGCAGCTCCTCTTGGGCGTCGCCCACCCAGCCGAGCAGGTGCGGGCCGATCAGAACACCGGCGAACAGGTAGCCGAGCACCGATCCCAGCCCCAGGCGCTTGGCCAGCGGCACTGAGATGACCGCCGCCGCCAGGTAGATCACCGCCTGTAGCAGGAAACTGTCGTGTTCCATCGAAATCCTTATTGGTTGGTAACTACTCACTCCTGGGTCGGTAACAGAGGCCTGGGCGACCCGGCTATCGCGGAGCAGTCGGATGGGTTATTGCTTGTCGGAATCAGTCGGGCACAGCCGGTCTGCCGCCTCCCGCGCCGCGTCCGCGTAGGGAACCAGCACCAGGTCCACGCCCGCTTTTTCGAAGGGCTCGGCCTCCCGGCGGCTGGCCACCGCCAGCGCCACTTTGCCCGGGTAGCCCTGGTGGCGCAATCCCTGCAACAGGGTGCGGTTGATCGCCGGATCGCGCAGGGTGCTCACCACCCAGTTCACCCGCGACAGCGGCAACGAGGCGAGAAATTCCGGGTCTTCCGCATCCCCATAGCGGGCGTCTAATCCCGCCCGGGCGTGGCGGCGCACTGCCTCGGGATCGAAGTCCACCGCCAGCAGGCGGCACTTCCGCTCGCGCAGGCTGCCGGCCACCGCCGCGCCGAAGCGCCCCAGGCCGAACAGCAGTATATCCACCCGTCCCTCGCCATCCACCAGTGCGTCCATCTCCCGGTGTGCCACCCGTCGCTCAAACACCGAAAGCCAGGGCGCCAGCCGCTCGTACAGGGGGTGCGAATAGAGAATCATGTAGGTGGAGGCGCTGATGGTGATCAGTCCCACCAGGGTGATCAGGCCCAGGGTCTCCCGGTTGATATGCCCAAGACTGACGCCGAGCGCGGCCAGGATCAGCGAGAATTCACTGATCTGTGCCACCGTGAGGCCGGCCAGGAAACCGGTGCGCTTGCGGTAGCCCATGGAGCCCATGATCGCCATCACGATCAGCGGGTTGCCGACCAGCACGAACAGCGAGAACACCAGCGCGGGGCCCAACTGCGCACCCAGGGCGCCGAGGTCCAGGTTGGCGCCCAGCTCGATAAAGAAAAACAACAGCAGGAAGTCGCGCAGGCTCACCAGCCGCGCCGCCACCAGTTCGCGATAGGGGGAGGAGGCGATGGAAACCCCGGCCAGGAAGGCCCCCACCTCTTGGCTGAAACCCAGTGCGTCGCCTGCTGCGGCGCCGAGCACCGCCCAGGCGATGGCGAACAGCATCAGCAGTTCCGGCGAGCGCGCCAGGCGATGCAGCAGCGGCGGCATCAGGTAGCGCATCAGCAGCGCCAGTGCCAGCAGCATCAAAAGGCCCTTGACCAGTACTTCCAGGGCCTCCCACGCCAACTCTGCACCCTTGCCGGCCTGCCCCAGCGCAGTGAAGCCGATCATCACCAGCACCACCACTATGTCCTGCACGATCAGGAAGCCCACCGCGATGCGCCCGTGCAGCGCGTCCACCTCCCGCTTGTCCGACAGCAGCTTGATGATGATGATGATGATGGTGCTGGAGAAGGTGAGCGCCACCGCCACGTAGAGTGCGGCGACGTGGGACATGCCCAGCAGCAGCGCGATCAGGTAGCCCACCACCGAGGTGAACAGTACCTGTCCCAGGCCCGTGGCCAGGGCCACAGGCCCCATGGTGCGGATGATATGCAGATCCAGTTTCAGCCCCACCACGAACAGCAGCAGGGAGATGCCGAGGCGCGCGAACAGCTCCACTTCGTCGGAGTGCACCACCCAGCCGAGCCCGGAGGGGCCGAGCAGGATGCCCACCGCGATAAAGGCCACGATCAGCGGCTGGCGCAGTCTCTGCGCCAGGGCGCCCGCCAGTGCCGCCACCGAGAGCACTGCCGCCATCTGCACGAACACGGATGGCCACACGGTGCGCTACTCCCGCAACCGGGGCGCGGAGGCGGTGGTCGCAGCGGGAGTGACTGTCTGCAGCGGGAAACGGGTTTCTTCCATGATGGCTTACCGCTTTCCTGTCGGTGAATATTTGCCGCTACTGGAACGGTTCCGCGGCCGTCTCCGGCTCGGCGATATCCCGGCTGCGGCGGATCAGCGGCGCTATGGTGGAGCCCTGCACCACGATGGAGAAGAGTACCACGCCATAGGTCATCACCACCCACAGGTGGCGCAGGTCCTGGCCCTGGCCCGCCCCCTGAATCAGGGCATGGCCGGCGGGGATCGACATCGCCAACGCCAGCGCCAGGCCGCCGCGCAGGCCGCCCCAGATCAGGATGCGCTCGCTGTAGGGGTGGTAGCGGCGAAAGCGCTTCAGGATCGTAAATGGCACCGTCACCGCCAGTGCGCGGGCCAGCAGCACGATGACGATGGCGGCGGCCATCAGCAGGAAGTCGAGGGGGCGCAATTGGATGGTGATCAGGAAGAGGCCCACCAGCAGGAACAATATGCCGTTCATAAAGTCCTCGGTGATGGTCCAGAAATTGTCCAGCTCGTGCTGGCTCACCCGGGAGAAGCCCGTCTCGCGGGTGAAGTTGCCGATGATGATACCGCTGATCACCATCGCCAGGGCGCCGGAAACCCCGAGGATATTGGCCAGCGAAAAGCCGGCGGTGGGAATCACCAGGGTCAGCATCAGTTCCAGGCTGTGGTTGCTGGTGGCGCCGATCAGCCAGTGGAAGAGGCCGCCGATGGCGAGCCCCAACGCCACGCCGCCCAGCGCCTCGACGGCGAACAGCTGCGCCACCGATGGCAGGGTCGGTGCGCCGCCCTCGAAGGCGACGGCGTAGATAACCGCGAAGATCACGATGCCGAAGCCGTCGTTGAACAGGGATTCCCCCTCCACCTGGATCGACACCTGCTCCGGCGCCTTCAGGCTCTTGATGATCGCCAGCACGGCGATGGGGTCGGTCGGGGAGATGAGGGCGCCGAACAACAGGCAGTAGACGAAGGCCACCGGCATGCCCACCTGCTGCAGGAACCAGTAGAGCATCGCGCCGACCGCAAAGGTGGAGATCAATGTGCCGACCACCGCCAGCAGGCCGATTTCCAGCCGCTGGTTGCGCAGCGCCAGCAGGTCGATATGCAGGCTGCCGGCAAACAGCAGGAAGCCGAGCATCCCCTTCAGCAACAGGTCCTCGAGGTTGAGGAGAGGCAGCAACTGATCGGCCCAGTTGCGCAGATCGAGGATGCCCAGCTTACCCAGGCCAATGACCAACAGCGATAGCGCCAGGGAGCCGGCGGTGATCGCGATGGTGGCCTGGGCGCGCAGCACATACTGATTGAGGAATCCGAGGAACACCGATATCGCGGCCAGGAAACAAAAGGTGTAATAGACTTCCATGCCGCTGGCGGACTCCGTTATTGGGGATTGCTGGGAATATCGGACAACCCCCACCTTCGTAGGAGCGGCCGTTGGCCGCGATCGGATTCCAGAAAACCCGGATAGATCGATCGCGGCCAACGGCCGCTCCTACAGGGGGGTGAAGCTATCAGTCGGTAAGCGTGCCGTTATTGTAGTCGCGCAGCGCCTGCTCGATTTCCTCGCGGCTGTTCATCACGAAGGGCCCGTAGTGGGCGACGGGTTCGCGCAGGGGCCGGCCGTGCAGGCACAGCAGGCCGGCTCCCTCGCCCTCTTTCTCGTCGTGGGCGGCGCGCAATTGTAGCGACTCCCCGGCGCCGTACAACAGCATATTGCCCCGCTGGATGGTGCCGCGCTCGGTCACCAGCGCGCCGCGGTAGACAAACACCAGCGCACAGTGCTCCGCCGGCAGCGGCAGGTTCACCTCGGCGCCCCGGGCCAGGCGCAGATCCGCCACCGAAGCCTCGGCGGCAGCCTCGGTAAGCGGCGCGCACTTCTCTTCCCCACCCAAAGTCCACTTGCCGGCGATCAGGCGGATCAGCGAGCCTTCCCTGTCCAGCACCACTTCGGGAATCTCCGCCGCCTGGATATCCCGCCAGGTGGCCCGGTCCATCTTGTTCGCCGCGGCCATGTTGATCCACAGCTGGAAGCCGTGCATGCCGCCCCCGGCGGCGTCTTCGGGTTGGGTCGGCATCTCCGAGTGAATGATGCCGCGCCCGGCGCGCATCCACTGGGCGCCGCCGGTGGACACGGCGCCATGGTTGCCCAGGTGGTCGCGGTGTTCGAACTCGCCGTTCAGCATATAGGTCAGTGTTTCGATACCGCGATGGGGGTGGGGCGGGAAGCCGGCGATATAGTCGTCGGCATTCTCCGAGCGGATCTCGTCCAGCATCAGGAAGGGGCTGAAGTCGGGGCTGTCGAACCCGGCGACTCTCTGAATCCTGACGCCGGCACCGTCGGCGGACGCCTGGCTGGCTACGCCGCGGACCAGCGGACGGGCGCCGGGCAGACGTTCAAATGCTTTTTGCATGGACTCCTCCATTCGTACGATTTTCCGCAGTATAGGCCGATGATTTCGATTATAAATGGCAAAAATTTGCTGCTTTTCTTCGAATTGTTAGGTAGGTTGCACCGTATAAATTTCATAACAGTGCAAGAGGAGTGCGGATGGCCAAGGTAACTCTGGAGCAGTGGCGCATGTTTCAGTCGGTGGTGGAGCACGGGGGCTTCTCCCAGGCGGCGGAGGCGGTGCACAAGAGCCAGTCCTCGATCAACCACGCGGTGCACAAGCTGCAGGAGAGCCTCGGTGTGGCGCTGCTGGAGGTGCGCGGGCGCAAGGCGGAGCTGACCGATGCCGGTCGCGTACTGCTGGCCCGCGCCGGCGGCCTGCTAAAGGAGGCCGAGGCACTGGAATCGGTGGCGGCCAGTCTCGCCGGCGGCGAGGAGGCGGCCCTGACCCTGGCGGTGGACGTGATCTTCGATTACGAGTGCCTGCTCAACGCCGTGGAGCGCTTCGCCGAAGCCTTTCCCAACACCCGCCTGGAGGTGCGCGAGACGGTGCTGTCCGGTGCCGAGGAACTACTGTTGCAGCAGCAGGCTGAGTTTATCCTCAGCGCCAGGGTGCCGCAGGGGTTTGTCGGCGAACCGGTGGCCCGGGTGCGCTTCCTGCCGGTGGCCCCCCCGCGCCACCCGCTGCACCAACTGGGGCGGCCGGTGGCGCGCAAGGACCTGAAGGCCTGCCGCCAGATAGTGCTGCGGGACTCGGCGATCAAGAACCGCCAGGATTCCGGCTGGCTCAGCTCCGACCAGCGCATCACGGTCACCAGTGTGCACACCTCCATCGAACTGATCGAGCGCGGCCTGGGGTTCGCCTGGCTGCCGGAGACGCGCATCCGCGAGTCGCTGTCCGCCGACCGGCTGCTGCCGCTGCCCACCGAGGAGCCCTGGGAGCGGGACGTCACCGTCTACCTGGTCTACGCCGACGTCGATCGCTGCGGCCCTGCCGCCGGCTACCTGATCGATGCCCTGCGCAGTGGCCTGGGACCACTGGAATGAAACCCTGAATCCGTGGTTTGAGGATTCCAAAAACCCGAAGGATTTTCGCGAATTTTTGCGATTTTTTCGCTAATTAATAGGACTACACTGATCGCAGTTCCACTATCGTTAATTGACTGACACCACAGTGAGGGTTCAGCGATGACTAGCGCTATCTACTGCGATCTTACCAAACTGCTCGGCCGTGCCCTGATGTCGCTGATGTTTATCAGCGCCGGCTGGAACAAGATCGGCGGTTACGCCGACACCCAGGGCTATATGGAGTCTGCCGGCGTGCCCGGCCTACTGCTGCCGCTGGTTATCCTGGTGGAGCTGGGCGGCGGCCTGGCGATATTGCTCGGTTTCTTCACCCGCTGGGCGGCGCTGGCGCTGGCGCTGTTCAGTCTCGCCAGTGCCTGGTTGTTCCACTATGTGCCGGACGACCAGATGCAGATGATCAACTTTATGAAGAACATCACCATTGCCGGCGGCTTCCTGATCCTCGCCTGTGCCGGGGCCGGCAAGATGAGCCTGGATCATCGGCTACGCGGCAAATAACGCCCGTTTTTGAGCGCGGACCTGGCCCGCGCCTCTTCAGTAACTTCCCGACTTTCAGGAGATAACTATGGGTCTACTGGTCGATGGCCGGTGGCAGGACCGCTGGTACGACACCGAAAAGAGCCGCGGCGAATTCGTGCGCGAGGCCGCGCAGCTGCGCAACTGGATCACCGCCGACGGCAGCCCCGGCCCCAGCGGCGAGGGCGGCTTTGTGGCGGAAAAGGATCGCTACCACCTGTACGTCTCCCTGGCCTGCCCCTGGGCCCACCGCACCCTGATCTTTCGCAAGCTGAAGGGCCTGGAGGATTACATCAGCGTATCCGTGGTGAGCCCGTATATGCGCGAGCACGGCTGGACCTTCGATGCCGATGAGGGCTCGAGCGGCGACCACCTGTACCAATCCGACTATTTGTACCAGCTATACGTCAGGAATAAGGCCGATTACAGCGGCCGGGTCACCGTGCCCCTGCTGTGGGACAGGGAGCGGGAGCGTGTGGTCAGCAATGAATCCTCGGAGATTATCCGCATGTTCAACAGCGCCTTCGACGGCCTGACCGGCAACGGCGAGGACTTCTATCCCCGGGCACTGCGCGGCGATATCGACGCGACCAACGATATCGTCTACGAAAACATCAACAATGGCGTCTATCGCGCCGGCTTCGCAACTTCCCAGGAAGCCTACGAACACGCCTATGAGCGACTCTTCAGCACCCTGGACCAGTTGGAGGAGCGGCTGGGCAACAACCGCTACCTCACCGGCGGGCGCGTCACCGAGGCGGACTGGCGCCTGTTCACCACCCTGATCCGCTTCGACGCTGTCTACCACGGCCATTTCAAGTGCAACAAGCAGCGCCTGGCGGACTACCCGAACCTGTGGGGCTACCTGCGCGAGCTGTACCAGTGGCCCGGGGTCGCCGCCACGGTGGATTTCCATCATATCAAGACCCACTACTACGCCAGCCACGCCACCATCAACCCCACCGGCATAGTGCCCATGGGCCCCGAGCTGGACTATTCCGCCCCCCACGGGCGCGGCTAGTGGCTCCCCTCTCCCGCTTGCGGGAGAGGGGTTGGGGGAGAGGGCTTCCTATACTTCGGGTCACAAGCAAACGCGAATTGGGAGAAACCCCGTGAAACTCTTCTACGCCCCTGGCGCCTGTTCCCTCTCCCCTCATATCGTCGCCCTCGAGGCGGGGCTGGATATCGAGCTGTACAAAGTGGACCTGAAGACCCACGAGACCGAGAACGGCGCCGACTATACCCGGTTCAACCCCAAGGGCTATGTACCCACGCTGCAACTGGAGGGCGGGGAGATACTGACCGAGGGCCCGGCCATAGTGCTGTTTATGGCCGAACAGAAGCCCGACGCCGGCCTGGCGCCGGAAATCGGCAGCCTGGATCGCTACCGCACCTACGAGTGGCTGAACTTTATTTCCGCGGAATTGCACAAGGCCTTCGCCCCATTGTTCATGGACGCCAGCGACGCGGAAAAGGAGGCGGCGAAGGAGCGCATCGGCAAACGCTTCGACTACATCGAGAGTCAACTGGACAGCGACTACCTGCTCGGCGACCGGTTCAGCGTCGCCGACGCCTACCTGTTTACCATCGCCAACTGGTTGGAATACCACCAGATAGACACATCGAGCTGGCCGAAACTGCAGGCCTTCCAGAAACGGGTGGCGGCGCGCCCGGCGGTGCAGCGCGCGCTGCGAGAGGAGGGGGTGGTTGAGGATTAGCGCGGTATAAACCGCCTGGTCGCCGGTACCTCCACCTCGATCGGTTCCAGAGCACGGGCGACGAACACCACCGCCAGCAGCGCCACCAGGGCACAGCCGAGCATGGCCGCGGCGATGGGCACCAGGGTGCCCGTGTGCAGGCCGTTGACGACACCGCCGAGCACGCCGCCGGTGATAAAGAGGGTGGCACCGTAAAGGGCGTTGGCGCTGCCGCTGATCCTGGGGAAGAACTCCAGGAAACAGGCCGCGGCATTGGGGCCGGTGATGCCGATACAGGCCATCACCAGCACTAGCGGCACCATCCACAGGGTGATTTCCTTCACCCCCGTCAGGGTACCCAGCAGCAGCAGGCTGCAGCCGAGCAGTTGCAGCAGTATGCCCGCCAGCAGGATATTGCGCGGCTCGAACAGGTTCAGCAGGCGGATATTGACCTGCACCATGCCGATCAGCCCCAGCACGCAGGCGCCGAAAAACAGCGGGAACTGGTTCGACGGCACTCCGAAATAGCGTATGAAAACGAAGGGTGCTGTGGTGATGTAGATAAACATGGAGCCGCTGACGCAGGCCTGGGCGGCGAGGAAGCCCAGCGCGCGCCGGTTGCCCACCACCTGGGCGTAGCTGTTGACCAGCGAGCGCATGGGCTTGCGCTGGCGCCGCGCGCGGGAGAAGCGCGACACCGTCTCCGGCAGCAGGAAGCGCACCAGCCCCAGCATGGCGGTGGCGTACAGCAGCAGGAAGATAAAGATGCTCTGCCAGCCGCCGGCGCTCAGCAGCGCTGAGCCGATCACCGGCGCCACCAACGGCGCCACCAGCATCATGGTGCTGATCATCGAGAGGATTTTGGCCGCGTCGCGCCCGCTGTGCAGGTCGCGCACTATGGCGGTGCAGATCACCGTGGCGAAGCCGCCGCCGATGGCCTGCAGGAAGCGCAGGATGATCAACTGATCCACGTGATCCGCGAACAGCACCATCAGCGAGGTGGCGATATAGATGCCCAGTCCAATGGTACCCACCAGCCGCCGGCCCCAGCGGTCGGAGAGTGGACCGCCGCACAGTTGGCCTATCGCGAAACCGAGCAGGAAGCTGGACACCGAGTGCTGCACCCGCGCCACTGCCGTATCCAGTGTCTCTGCCATGGCCGGGATCGCCGGCAGGTAGCTGTCGATCGAAAAGGGCGTCAGCGCCACCAGCGCCGCCAGCCACATCGCCAGCCGGCGCGGCGGGTGTTTGTCGGCGGACGCGGCGATCGGCGGCATAGACATCGGCTCTGGTACTGCGGTGGAGGTTTGCCGGCGAGACCGGCCGTGGGCGTCGCGCTTTGACTGGCGAGTGCCTTCGCGGGGGTGCCATGGTAGCGGCGCGCGCCGCCTTGCGCCAGCGGCGGAATCCTCGATTTATCGCGGGTGCATATCCGCTCACGGGAACTGCTCCACCGCTTTATGCCAACCGCGAGCGCGTCGCGTCTCGTCGTCTGTGCCGACAGGTGGAGTGGGGGCTTCGGCGGGCCGCACGGGCCCGCCGGTGTGGAACGGGATCAGTAGGCCAGGGTGAAGCGCTGGCGGCTGTGCGCCGCCTGCTCCAGTTCGTCGATCATTGCCACAGCGTAGTCCTCTACCGAGATGCGGCTCTGTCCCTCGCCGTCCACCAGCAGCTGGTCGCCGCCGAGGCGGAAGTTTCCGGTGCGCTCGCCCGGTTCGATCAGCGCCGCGGGGCTCAGGAAGGTCCAGTCCAGTTCCGCTTCGCTGCGCAGCCGCTCGAGGGTGTCGCGGGCACCCAGCGCGGATTCCTTCCATTGCGCCGGGAATTCTGGCGTATCTACCACCTGTACCCCCGGCGCCACCTCCAGGCTGCCGGCGCCGCCGACCACCAGTAGGCGCTCAACGCCGGCGCGCTTGACCGCGGTGACGATCGACTCAATGCCACGGTTGTAGTAACCGCGCACATCCTCCTGGGCATGGCCGCTGAAGGCGCTGATCACGGCGTCGTGGCCGGCCAACTGTGCTGCGAGTTGGTCGGTGTCGAGCACATCGGTGCCGACCGCGGTGAGGTCGTCGCGGGGCTGCAGCTTGTCCGGGTGGCCCACCAGGGCAGTGACCCGGTGGCCGCGCTCCAGGGCCTCGGCGAGGATGCCGGAACCGATAAATCCGCTGGCGCCGATCAGTACGATTTTCATGGGTGTCTTCTCCGATTCAGGTTGGTTGTGGATTCGATGGGACGCAGTATGTGCCTGAACCACTGTGCTGATAAGATGGCCAAAACTGGAATCTTTGTCAGATATAAGAGGACAATTACGCGGTGGCCAATCTTTTGGATATCAATCTGAACCGCCTGGTGGTCTTCGCGGCGGTGGTGGAAGCGGGCTCGATCACCGCCGCAGCGAAGCGCCTGGGGCTGGCGAAGACGGTAGTCAGCGCGCATATGCAGAAGCTGGAGGCGGAGATCGGCAGCCAGTTGCTGGTGCGCACCACCCGGAGACTGCACCTGACCGAGGCGGGCACCCTGTTTTACGAGGCCTGCGAGAGGATACTGCGGGACACGGAGGCGGCCGTCTCCCAGGCGGGCAGCTGCGCCCGGCAGCCCCGCGGCAGGCTGCGACTGTCCTGCCCGGTGGACTACGCGGCCGCGGTGGTGGCGCCGCTGGCGGCGCGGCTGTGTCGGGAATACCCGGAACTCAAGGTGGAAATCCTGTCCAGCGACCAGCGGGTGGATATGGTGGCGGAGGGAATAGACCTGGCCATTCGCGCTGGCCAGCTGACGGACTCAAGTCACCGCGCGGCGTCGATTGCGCGCTTTGAGGAGTGGCTGGTGGCCGCGCCTGGGTTGTTTCGCGACCGCCTGCCGCAGTCACCCGCGGAGCTGGCGCGGGCCGCCTTCGTCGGTCTTTCGGTACTGCCCAATCCTCTCTACTGGACCTTTACCCGCGACGGCGAGACGGAGACCCGCCGATTCGATCCCGCGATCATGGCGAATACCACAAGCGCCGTATTGGCCGCCGTGCGGGCCGACGCGGGCGTGGCGATACTGCCGGATTACAACGTGGCGAACGAGGTGGCGGCGGGGCGCCTGGTCAGGCTGCTGCCGGACTGGAAGTTGCCCGGCGGGGGCATCTATGCGGTGTTTCCGGCCACGGCACGGCGACCGCAGAAGGTCAGCGTCTTCATCGATGCGCTGAAAAAACACCAGGCCGGTTGAGGTTCGGCCCCCGAGTCAGTGCTTGTCTTCCCGCAGCGTGTAGAGCCCCTGCTTGAGCTTCATCAGGTGCTCCTGCAACTGGGGCCCCTTGCGCTGGGCAACGCCGATGGCGAGGGTGTCGATCACCACCAGGTGGGCGATGCGCGACGATAGCGGCGTGTAGATCTCTATGTCCTCCTCCACATCCACCTCCAGCGGGATGTTGGCCTGCCGGGCCACCGGCGAGCCGCTCGGGGCCAGGCCGATCACCGTGGCGCCCTGGTCCTTGGCCATGCCCATGGAGCGCAGCAGCGCCTTGGTGCGCCCGCTCTGGGAGATGGCCACCACCACGTCGCCGGGTTCCATGGACATGGCGGACATATTCTGGATGTGGTGATCCGAGTGGGCGGCGGTGGCCAGCTGCAGGCGGAAGAACTTGTGCTGGGCGTCGGCGGCCACCGCGCCGGAGGCGCCGAAGCCGAAAAACTCGACCCGGGTGGAGGCGGCGATGGCGGTCACCGCCGCCTCGAGGGCGCGGTTGTCGATCTTGTCGCGCACGTTGAGCAGGGTGTCGACCGTGGAGTCGAAGACCTTGCGCTTGTACTCGGCGATGGTGTCCGTCTCGGTGACTGCGATCTGGCCGAAACTGGGGCTCGATGCCAGCTGCTGGGCCAGGTTGAGCTTGAACTCCTGGAAACCGGAGCAGCCCACCGCGCGGCAGAAGCGCACCACCGTCGGCTCGCTGACCTGGGCCTCGGTGGCCAGGTCGACGATGCGCATATGGATGATTTCGTCGGGGTTGGCGAGGATATACTCCGCCACCTTGCGCTCCGATTTGCGCATAGATGGTAGGCATTCGCTGATTTTCTGCGTGACTTCCGCCGGTTTCACGGGACTTCCTTCTACGAGCCGGAAAGCGCAGTTTAGCGGCTGCTTTCCGCGCTGGCGAGCAGCAACGCCTTCGCGTTGTGCTTTGGTTTTCTTTTCGAGTCCAGAGTCCACAAATCCCCTGTTCATTTAGCCAGTTATACACGCCAGCTCTGGTACAATCCCCGCCCATGGACGTATCCCAGATTCTAGACCCCCTCAACGACGCCCAACGCGAGGCCGTGGCCGCGCCCGCGGGCAACCAGTTGGTGCTGGCCGGCGCCGGTTCCGGCAAGACCCGCGTGCTGGTGCACCGCATCGCCTGGCTGATGCAGGTGGAAGGGGCCTCGCCCTACTCCATCCTCGCCGTGACCTTCACCAACAAGGCCGCCCGCGAGATGCGCGCGCGCATCGAGGAACTGCTGGGGGTGAACACCTTCGGCATGTGGGTGGGCACCTTCCACGGCCTCGCCCACCGGCTGCTGAAGGCCCACTGGCAGGAGGCCAAGCTGCCGCAGAACTTCCAGATACTGGACAGTGACGACCAACTGCGGCTGATCAAGCGGGTGCAGGCGGACCTGGGGCTGGACGAGAAAAAGTGGTCGCCGCGGGAGACCCAGTGGTGGATAGGCGCGCAGAAGGACGAGGGCCTGAGGCCCCAGTACCTCAACGCCGGTAGCGACCCCTGGCTGCAGACGATGGTGCGCATCTACTTCGCCTACGAGGAGGCCTGCCAGCGGGGCGGCCTGGTGGATTTCGGCGAGCTGCTGCTGCGTGCCCACGAGCTGTGGCTGAACAACGACAGCGTGCTGGCCCACTACCGCCGCCGCTTCCCGTTTATCCTGGTGGACGAGTTCCAGGACACCAACACGATCCAGTACGCCTGGCTGCGCCTGCTGGCCGGCGAGCAGTGCTCCATCACAGCCGTCGGCGACGACGACCAGTCCATCTACGGCTGGCGCGGCGCCAAGATCGAGAACATCCAGCACTTCGCCCAGGATATGCGCGATGTGCAGACGGTGCGGCTGGAGCAGAACTACCGTTCCACCGCCACCATCCTCGACGCTGCCAACGCGGTGATCGCCAACAACGCCGGTCGCCTGGGCAAGGAGTTGTGGACCAAAGGCGAGGAAGGCGAGCCCATCGCCGTCTATGCCGCCTACAACGAGCAGGACGAGGCGCGCTTTATCGTCGAGCGCATCCAGGACTGGGTGCGCGACGGCCAGCGCCGCGACAGCATCGCCATCCTGTACCGCTCCAACGCCCAGTCGCGGGTGCTGGAAGAGGGACTGCTGCGCGAGCAGGTGCCCTACCGCATCTACGGCGGCCAGCGCTTCTACGAGCGCATGGAGATCAAGAACGCCCTCTCCTACATGCGCCTGATCGCCAACCGCGACGATGACACCGCCTTCGAGCGGGTCGTGAATACGCCGACCCGCGGCATAGGCGCACGCACCGTGGAGATGGTGCGCAGCTACGCCCGCGAGCAGGGCTGCTCCCTGTGGCAGGCGTCCAAACTCATGCTGCAACAGCGGGTGCTGGCCGCGCGCGCCGGCAATGCGCTGCAGTCCTTCCTCGACCTGGTCAACCAACTGGCCGCCAACGCCGAGGACAGGCTGCTCGACGCCATCGCCGAGGACGTGATCGAGACCAGCGGCCTGCTGGAATTCCACGGCAAGGAGAAAGGCGAGAAGGGCCAGACCCGGGTGGAGAACCTGCAGGAACTGGTCAGCGCCTGCCGTGCCTTCGACGGCGTGGATGTGCCTCCGAACGAAAGTGGGCAAGAGGGCGAGGAGGAACCGCCGTTGCTGAACCAGTTCCTCGACAGCGCCGCCCTGGATGCCGGCGAGGGCCAGGCGGACGAGTTCGAGGACGCGGTGCAGCTGATGACCCTGCACTCCGCCAAGGGTTTGGAATTCCCGCTGGTGTTTATGGCCGGGGTGGAGGAAAACCTCTTCCCGCACAAAATGTCCGCCCAGGAGCCGGGGCGCATGGAAGAAGAGCGCCGCCTCTGCTACGTGGGCATCACCCGCGCGATGCGGAAACTGTATATCACCTACGCGGAAAACCGTCGCTTGTTCGGCTCCGAGACCTACAACAGCCCATCGCGCTTTATCGGCGAGATACCGCGCAATTTAGTCCACGAGGTGCGCCTCAAGACCGAGATATCACGGCCGCTGTTCCAGCCGGACTACGGCAGGCTGGGTCGGCTTTCCGATCCTGCGCCGGACTTCGACGACCTGCCGCCGCTGGCCCTGGGCGGCCGCGTCGATCACCCCAAATTCGGCGAGGGCACGGTGGTGCAGTTCGAAGGCAATGGCCCGCGCGCACGGGTGCAGGTCAACTTCGACGACGCCGGCAGCAAGTGGCTGGTGGTGGCCATGGCCAAGCTGCAGCCGCTATAGTTTTTAGCTCCCCTCTCCCGCTTGCGGGACAAATTTGCCGGGAGCAAATTTGGGCGCCGAAGGCGCCCGCGAAGCGGGCGAGCGCCAGGGATGGCGCGAGTCACTGGGGCTGGGGGAGAGAGGGTTCGGGCCGCAGGCCCGCCTGTAGGAGCGGCCCACGGCCGCGATCGGACTTTCCCGTTACTCCAACATCGATCGCGGCCATGGGCCGCTCCTACAAAGCCCCGAAAAAAACACCCAAACAAAATAAGAACCGATGAAAAAAATAAACTGGTACCCGCCCATCATCCTCGGCCTCCTCGCCCTGCTGGTGATCACCTTCGGCGCCCTGGTCGCCTCCCGCGCATCCCTGGGCCCTGCGCAGCACTTCGCCGCAGACTCAGGCCGGGAAACCTTCGAATGGAAACTCGTCACCACCTGGCCAAAAAACTTCCCCGGCCTCGGCAGCGCGCCGGAGCGCTTCGCGAAAAAAGTCGAGCTGATGTCCGGCGGCCGCCTGAAGATCAAGGTCTACGGCGCCGGCGAACTGGTGCCGGCGCTGGGCGTCTTCGGCGCCGTGTCCGAGGGCGCCGCGCAGATGGGCCACGGCGCCGCCTATTACTGGAAGGGCAAGTTGCCGGCGGCGCAGTTCTTTACCGCCGTGCCCTTTGGCCTCAATGCCCAGGAGATGAACGGCTGGCTGCACCACGGCGGCGGCCTGGAATTGTGGGAGGAACTTTACGCGCCCTTCGACCTGATCCCCATGGCCGGCGGCTCCACCGGCGTGCAGATGGCGGGCTGGTTCAACAAGCAGATCAATTCCGTCGAGGACCTCAAGGGCCTGAAGATGCGCATCCCCGGCCTTGGCGGCGAGGTGCTGAACCGCGCCGGCGGCACCGCGGTGACCATCCCCGGCGGCGAGCTGTACACCGCCCTGCAGACGGGCGTCATCGACGCCACCGAATGGGTGGGCCCCTCCAACGACCTGGCCTTCGGTTTCTACCAGATCGCCGACTACTACTACTATCCGGGCTGGCACGAGCCGGGCTCCATCCTCGAATTTATCGTCAATAAGACCGCCTTCGAGAAGCTGCCAGAGGACCTGCAGGAAATCGTCCGCACCGCCGCCCGCGACGCCAACCAGGACATGCTCGACGAATACACCGCGCGCAACAACCGCGCGCTGAAGGAGCTGGTGGAAAAACATGGGGTACAGCTCAAACGACTGCCGGCGGACGTGATTGCGCACCTGAAGAAGATCAATACCCAGATCATGGAGGAAACCGCGGCGGAGAACCCGCAGTTCGCCCGTGTCTACGAAGCCTACAAAGAGTTTGAGCAGCAGGTGATTCCCTATCACCAGATCAGCGAGGAGGCCTACTACCAGGCGCGGGCCCAAGGGGAAGATTAAACACTCAAGTTTCGGAGTTCACGCCGAGAGGCAGAAAGCCGCGGGGTGGCACGGCGCGAGGCCCTGCTGCCGGTGGCCACCTGGCAAATGTTTACCGATGAGGTTTTTTGCCAGGTGGCCACCGGCAGCAGGGCCGCTCGAAACCACCGCCTTCAAGGGCGACCAATCCCTGTGAACTCCGAAGCTTGAGTTAAACAGAAGGGAAAAGGTCAGCGGAATTTGCAGGTGCCGCTCTGTTGGTCGTAGCGGCCTCCCGTATCCAGGCAGCGGTCCCTCTGCCAGGACTCGGCGGTGTACATCCGCACCAGCAGCAGTGCCCCCAGGGCCATCAGCACCAGACCGGCCAGGGTCGCCCTGTGGCTCCAGCGCAGGCGGGAGAAGATCAACAGCAGCAGGCCGGCGGGAACCAGCAGTATGCCCGCCAGGACCAGCAGGTGGTCGAGAAGTGATTCGATCATCCCAATGGGTATAGCACCCGGGCGGGATGGGTGGAGTCTACTCCGGCAGCGGCCTGGTGCGCCCTCGGTCGTCGATGGCCACGAACACGAATTCGCCCTCGGTGACCTTCACCTGCTCGCCGGTGTCCACTTTGGTCAGCCAGACTTCCACCATGGTGCGGATGGAGGAGCGTCCCTCCTCGAGGGCCTCGGCGTAGCAGCTCACCGTGGAACCCACCGGTACCGGGCGCAGGAATACCATACTGCCCACCGCGACAGTGGTGACGCGGCCGCGTGCGATACCCTGGGCCAGGATGGCGCCGGCCAGGTCCATCTGCGACATCAGCCAGCCGGCGAAGACGTCGCCCTGGGGGTTGGTGTCGCGGGGCATGGTCTGGGTCTGCAGGGTCAGGGTGCCTGTGGGTTGCGGCTCTTCATCTAGTGCGGACATCGACTGCTCACGAATTGTTAGAGTTATTGGGCTCCCGCCGGGCTCGGCTAGGTGGCGCATTCTAGCACAATGTGACCAGCTTTTAGCCAGTGGTGTGGTGCAAAAGACCTGTCTATTCGACCAGTTGTGCCAGCAGGTGGTCCCAGTCGATAGCCACACCTGGAAGCTGTGCGATTTGGCTTTGCCCCTCCAGTTCGCAGACTTGGGGCCGGCCGTAGCCGTCGCCCTGCAGGCGGTAGATGGTCAGCACTTTGTCGGTAGGGTGTACCAGCCACACCTCGGGCACGCCGGCGCGCTCGTAGGCGGCGAGCTTGACCGTCTGGTCGTGGCCGGCGGTGCTCGGGGACAGGACTTCCACTACCCAGTCGGGGGCGCCGTGCAGGCCGCGCTCGTCCAGTTTGCTCCTGTCGCAGACCACCAGCAGGTCCGGCTGCACCACCGTATCCACCTGCTCGTCTGCCTGGGTGCCCTTGGGCAGAAGCACATCGAAAGGGGCTATATAAGCTTCGCAGGGTTTGCCATCCAGAGCGTTCGCGACCTGGCGGAATATTTGGCCAGCGAACCGCTGGTGGCTCCGTGTAGGTGCTGGTGACATAAGATATGCGACGCCATCGATCAGCTCATAGCGCACATCATCCGGCCAGGTCAGGTAGTCGGCGTAGGTGTGATACTGGTCGTCCAATTGCTGCAGGGCCATGGGAATTTCACCGTTTTCCGGGGCTGATCCCAAGCCTAAGCGCCGCCCGCCTCTATGACAAGCGCCCCGGCAGCCAGGTGGCCAGCTCCGGCCACAGCGCCAGGGCGCACAGCAGCAGCAACTGGATGGCGATAAAGGGCACCACACCTCGGTAGATGGCCCCGGTGGCCACGGCTTCCGGCGCCACGCCGCGCAGATAGAAGAGTGCGAAGCCGAAGGGCGGGGTCAAAAACGAGGTCTGCAGGTTGATGGCGATCATGATGCCCAGCCACACCGGGTCCACGCCCATGGCCAGCAGCACCGGGCCGACGATGGGCACCACCACAAAGGTGATCTCGATAAAGTCGAGAATAAAGCCCAGCAGGAAGATCACCACCATCACCAGCAGGGTCGCGCCGACAACACCGCCGGGCAGGCTGTGGAAAATGCCGGTCACCAACTCCTCGCCGTCGTAGCCGCGGAACACCAGCGAGAAGAGCGAGGCGCCGATCAGTATCGCGAACACCATGGCGGTGACCTGCAGGGTGCTGCGCCCCACTTCGCCGGCCCTGGCCCGGTTGAGGGCGCCGCGGCTGCAGGCCAGGATGCCGGCGCCCAGGGCGCCGACTGCCGCCGCCTCCGTGGGCGTGGCGGCGCCGCTGATGATCGAGCCCAGTACCAGCAGCATCAGGGCGATCGGCGGCAGCAGGCTCTTCAGAGTCTCCCAGAGGTCCACCGCGGCATTGTCGCCGGCGGTCGTCGCGGCCGGCTCGCGTTCGGCCACGAACAGCAAGTAGACGATATAGGCGGCCACCAGCAGCAGCCCGGGCACGATGGCGCCGACAAACAGGTCGCCGACGCTGACCGGCTGCGGGTTATAGATGCCCGCGGACAACTGTGCCTGCTGGTAAGCGTTGGAAAGCGTATCGCCGAGCAGCACCAGGGCGATGGATGGGGGGATTATCTGCCCCAGGGTGCCGGTGGCACAGATAGTGCCGGTGGCGAGCCGTGGCGAGTAGCCGCGCTTCAGCATGGTGGGCAGGGACATCAGGCCCATGGTGACCACGGTGGCGCCGACGATTCCGGTACTGGCGGCCAGCAGCGCGCCCACCACCACCACGGACACCGCCATGCCGGCGGGCACCCGGGAGAAGACCCTGGCCAGGTTGACCAGCAGCTCCTCGGCGATGCGGGCCCGCTCCAGCATCACACCCATCAACACGAACAGTGGCACAGCCATCAGGGTGCCGTTCTGCATGATGCCGTAGAGGCGGTCCGGGAAGGCGCGCAGCAGCCCCGCATCGAAGGCGCCGAAGACGATGCCGAGGCCGGCCGCCAGCAGCGCCGTGCCGCCGAGGGTGAAGGCCACCGGGTAGCCGAACATCAGCAGGCCGCAGACGGCGGCGAACATCAGCAGGGGGACGAGTTCGATCATACGCTGGCCTCCTCCACTTCGGGGCGGGAGGCCGCGGCGGGCATGCGGGCCGAGGTGCCGGCGGGCAGTTCCATCAGCTGCGCCAGCGCGCGGCCGAACTCGGCCAGACCGGCCAGGGCCAGGGTCAGCGCCGCCAGGGGAATCAGGCTCTTCAGCAGGAAGACCCCGGGCAGGCCGCCGGCGCTGGCGCTGTCCTCAAGCACCGCCCAACTGCTGGCGGCGAACTGCCAGCTGCCCACCAGGATGAAGGTGCACATGGGCAGTAGCAACACCAGGGTGCCCACCGCGTTGACCCAGGCCCGACCGCGCGCACCCATGCGGCGATAGAAGACGTCCACGCGCACATGGGCATCCGTGAACAGCGCGTAGGCCAGGCCCAGCATAAAGGCGGCGCCGTGCAGGTAGACGACCGCGTCCTGCAGCGCCACCGAGCCGCCGCTGAAGCCGTAGCGCAGGATTACCACCGCGCTCTGCAGCAATACCATCGCAAGGGTGAACCAGCCGAGCAGCCGGCCGGCACCGCTGGCCAGGCGGTCGAGGGCGCGGGCACCGCCGAGTAGAAGGGGCATGGGGAGGTCTCTCATCACATCTTATGCTTGTCGTTCTAGCCTATCGCCTCTGCGGGCGCGGCACCAGATATGGAATCTGGAGGTTTGTAACCTTTTTGTCATCTTGCGTTCATAGAATCGTCACCCGTTGTTCCTAGCATCGCCGCATCACACACAGGAAACTAGAAATCCACACACTGGAGTTATCCATGAACAAACGCCCCGTTGCCAAGAAACTGGTGGCCTCGTCCCTGGCGGCACTGACCATCGCCGCATCACAGGCGGCCCTGGCGGCCCGCGATCATATCAGCATCGTCGGCTCTTCCACCGTATACCCCTTTACCACCACCGTGGCCGAGCGTTTCAGCCGCGCGACCCAGTTCAAGACGCCGGTGGTGGAATCCACCGGTACCGGCGGCGGCATGAAGCTGTTCTGCCAGGGCGTGGGCGAGAACACCGCCGATATCACCGGCGCCTCCCGCCGCATCAAACAGTCCGAGCTGGACATGTGCAACGGCAACGGCGTGGACGTGGTGGAAGTGCAGATCGGCTACGACGGCATAGTACTGGCCAATGCCAAGAGCGCCGAGCCCTTCGAACTCACCCGCAAAGACATCTTCCTGGCCCTGGCCAAGGAAGTGCCCAACCCGGATGGTTCCGAAACCCTGATCCCCAACCCCTACAAAACCTGGGAGGACGTGAACCCGGCCCTGCCCGCACACAAGATCGAAGTGCTGGGCCCGCCTCCGACCTCCGGCACCCGCGACGCCTTCGCCGAACTGGCGATGGAGGGCGGTTGCAAGAAGTTCGACTGGATCGCGGCCAAGAAGAGCGAAGACAAGAACGCCTACAAGGCCATCTGCCACAACATCCGCGAAGACGGCGCCTATGTGGAAGCCGGCGAGAACGACAACCTGATCGTGAACAAGCTGGTAGCCAGCCCCAATGCCCTGGGCATCTTCGGTTTCAGCTTCCTGGACCAGAATGCCGACAAGGTGCAGGGCTCACTGATCGAAGGCAAGGAGCCGACTTTCGACTCCATCGCCGAGCAGAGCTACCCGGTGTCCCGCCCGCTGTTCATCTATGTGAAGAAGGCCCACGCCGACGTGGTTCCGGGTATCAAGCAGTTCCTGGCTGAGTTCACCAGCGAGCGCGCCTGGGGCGAAGACGGCTATCTGGCCGACAAGGGCATGATCCCGCTGCCCGCCGCCAAGCGCCAGCAGGTGGCCACCGATGTGCGCAAGCTGAACGCGCTCGGCAACCTGGCGAAAAAATAAGTTTTGGAATCGCAGTAGGTAAACGGAATTACCGGCCAGGCCCCGAGGGCCTGGCTTTGTTTTTTTTGTGATTTCCCTACGGCGATATTTCCCCTATGCAATGCAATGGTAGTAAAAAGCCCGGATAATGCCGGCAGAAAATTTGCAAGCACGGTAAATCGATGCAAACACCCACCCTGTTCGCCCTGCTGTTGCTGCTTGTTTTAGTAGCCTACGGCACCGGCTTCAGCCGCGCGCTGGCGGCCGCCCGCGGCCGTGGCGGCCTGCGCAACCTGTCCTCGCTGCCCAGTTACTACGGATTGCACACGGCGCTCTGGTGCGGCCTGCCGGCACTGCTGCTGCTGGGCGCCTGGCTCGCCTTCGACGATGCGATTATCCGTGCCCTGGTGATGAATGGCATCGCCGATAAACCGGACACCGCCGCCGGGCAGAACCTGCTCTACGCGCAGATCCAGAACCTGGCCGCCGGCCACCTGTTCGGCGAGGCATCGCCGCAGGTGCAGGCCGCCGCCGAGCGCCTGAGCCGCCTGCAGAGCGGCTCGCGGAACCTGCAGGCGGCGCTGAGCCTGATACTGGCCACCGGCCTCGGCGCCTTCGCGGCGCTGCGCTTCTCGCCGGAGCTGCGCGCGCGGGAGAAGGTGGAAAAAGTATTGCGCGGTGTGCTGGTCGCCTGCGCCTGTGCGGCGATTTTCACCACTGTCGGCATACTGCTGTCGGTGCTGTTCGAATCCCTGCGCTTCTTCCAGTCGGTGCCGGTGACCGAATTCCTGTTCGGCCTGCACTGGAGCCCGCAGATGGCCCTGCGCGCCGACCAGGTGGGCTCCAGCGGCGCCTTCGGTGCCGTGCCCCTGTTTACCGGTACCCTGATGGTGTCCGCCATTGCCATGTTCGTGGCGGTGCCGGTGGGGCTGATGTCCGCCATCTACCTGGCGGAGTACGCCAGCAAGCGGGTGCGCGCCATTGCCAAGCCGGTCATCGAAATTCTCGCCGGTGTGCCCACGGTCGTTTACGGCTTCTTCGCCGCCCTGACAGTGGCGCCCTTTATCCGCGACCTGGCCACATCCATAGGATTGCAGGCCTCCAGCGAGAGCGCCCTGGCCGCGGGCCTGGTGATGGGCATCATGATTATTCCGTTCGTGTCGTCCCTCTCAGACGACGTGATCAACGCAGTGCCCCAGTCCCTGCGCGACGGTGCCCTCGGTCTGGGTTCCACCCATTCGGAGATGGTGCGCAAAGTGGTCATCCCCGCCGCCCTGCCCGGCATCGTCGGCGGCGTGCTGCTGGCGGTGTCCCGCGCGATCGGCGAGACCATGATCGTGGTGATGGCCGCGGGCCTGGCCGCCAACCTGACCGCCAACCCGCTGGAATCCGTGACCACGGTGACGGTGCAGATTGTCACCCTGCTGGTGGGCGACCAGGAATTCGACAGCCCCAAAACCCTGGCCGCCTTCGCCCTGGGCCTGATGTTGTTCCTGTCCACCCTGGTGCTGAACTTCATCGCCCTGCACGTCGTGAAAAAATACCGGGAACAGTATGACTGATTCGACCCAAACCAATTTGACGCAGGAGCAGGTGCGCGAGCGCATAGCGCAGCGCCTCGCCGGTCGCCACCGTGTGGAAAAACTCTTTCGCAGCCTGGGTATCGCCAGTATCGCCTTCGGCGTGCTGGCGGTGGTGGTGCTGTTCACCGACATCATCTCCAAGGGTAGCGGCGCCTTCGTACAGAGCGCGATAGAGCTGCGCGTGCACTACGACCAACAGGTGCTGGGTATCGACAAGGTAGATGACGAGAGCCTGGCCTGGGCCAACTTCGAAGGGGTGATCCGCGAGTCCCTGCGCGAGCGCTTCCCGGAGGCACAGAGTCGCGGCGAGAAGCGCGAGTTGTACTCGCTGGTCTCCACCGGCGCGCCCTTCACGCTGCGCGACCGCCTCAAAGCCAACCCGGAGCTGCTCGGCAAGACGGAAACCGTGTGGCTGGCCGCCGACGACGACGTGGACACCTTCGTCAAAAGCCTGGACGACTCCAAGGAGGGTTTCCGCGGCCGCACCTCGGAGCAGAAGGCCGGCTGGATAGAGCAGTTGCTGGACAGCGGCGAACTCAAGAAGCGCTTTAACACCACTTTCTTTACCAACGGCGACTCCCGCGAGCCGGAACAGGCCGGCATCCGCGCCGCGCTGGTGGGTTCCCTGTTCACCCTGCTGGTGACCCTGGCGCTGTCCTTCCCGATCGGCGTGGCCGCGGCCATCTATCTCGAGGAGTACGCGCCCAAGAATCGCTGGACCGACCTGATCGAGGTGAACATCAACAACCTGGCCGCGGTGCCGTCCATCGTCTTTGGCCTGCTGGGCCTGGCGATCTTTATCAATTTCTTCGAGTTACCGCGCTCCGCGCCTTTGGTGGGTGGGCTGGTGCTGACGCTGATGACCCTGCCGACCATCATCATCTCCAGCCGCGCGGCCCTGAAAGCAGTGCCGCCGTCCATCCGCGAGGCGGCCATGGGCATGGGGGCCTCGCGCATGCAGGTGGTCTTCCACCATGTGCTGCCGTTGGCCTTGCCCGGTATGCTCACCGGCGCCATCATCGGCATGGCCCAGGCCCTGGGCGAGACGGCGCCGCTGTTGATGATCGGCATGGTGGCCTTTATCGTCGACGTGCCCGGCGGCATCACCGACCCGGCCACGGTGCTGCCGGTGCAGATCTTCCTCTGGGCCGACAGCCCCGAGCGCGCCTTCGTCGAGCGCACCTCCGCCGCGATCATGGTGCTGCTGAGCTTCCTGATCGCAATGAACGCCAGCGCGGTACTGCTGCGCAAGAAACTCGAGCGCCGCTGGTAGCGGCCGGTGCTAAGATAACGGGATTATTTATGAACACCATGACCCTGGACGCCGCCGCTGATACCCCTACTTCCGGTAAGGCAGGACCGGCCCAGCCCCAAGCGGTGGAAAAGGAATCCGTGAACACCCGGACCAAGGTGCGCGAGACCGTCGGTAAACCCTTTTGCGACAACGCCAAGCTGCGCATGCGCAATGTCAACGTCTTTTATGGCGAAACCCAGGCGATTCACGACGTCGGCCTGGATATCGGCCGCAACGAGGTGGTGGCCATGATCGGCCCCTCCGGCTGTGGCAAGTCCACCTTCCTGCGCTGCCTGAACCGCATGAACGACACCATCGAAGGCTGCCGCGTCGAGGGGGAATTTACCCTGGATGACGAACCCATCTACGGCCCCAGGGTGGATGTGGTGCCGCTGCGCGCGCGGGTGGGCATGGTGTTCCAGAAGCCGAACCCTTTCCCCAAGTCCATCTACGACAACGTCGCCTACGGCCCCAAGATCCACGGCATCGCCAACCGCCGCGCGGAACTGGATGAAATCGTCGAGGACAGCCTGCGCCGCGCCGGCCTGTGGAGTGAAGTGAAAGACCGTCTCGACAAGCCCGGCACCGGCCTCTCCGGCGGCCAGCAGCAACGCCTGTGCATCGCCCGCGCCATCGCCGTGAGCCCCGAGGTGATCCTCATGGACGAGCCCTGCTCGGCCCTGGACCCCATCGCCACTGCGCGCATCGAGGAGCTGATCGACGAGCTGCGCAAGAACTACACCATCGCCATCGTCACCCACTCGATGCAACAGGCCGCGCGGGTCAGCCAGCGCACCGCCTACTTTCACCTGGGTCACCTGGTGGAGGTGAACGATACTGAAACCGTGTTCACCAATCCGCAGCACGAACTGACCGAGGCCTATATCACCGGCCGCTTCGGCTGATCGGTTGAACCAATATTGCGCTAGAGAGACGCCGACTGTTATGGATATGCATTTCGATCAACATATCTCCCGCCAATTCAACGAGGACCTGGAGAGCATCAAGACGGAGATGCTGGAGATGGGCGGCCTGGTCGCCCGCCAGGTGGCCGACGCCGTGGACGCCCTCTCCAACGCCGACAGCGAGCTGGCGGAGAAGGTGCTGCGCGTCGAGGAGGAGATCGACAAGCGCGAGATGGCGCTGGACGAGCACGCCACCCTGATCATCGCCAAGCGCCAGCCGGCCGCCTCCGACCTGCGCATGGTGCTGTCGGTCACCCGCATCGCCCGCGACCTGGAGCGCATCGGCGACGAGGCGCAAAAGATCGCCAAGATGGCCATTGCGCTCACCGACGAGGGCACCTCGCCGCGCGGCTACACCGAGATCCGCCATATCGCCAACGCCGTGCGCAGGATGCTCAACGATTCCCTCGACGCCTACACCCGCTTCGACGTGGAATCGGCGATGCGCACCCTGGCGGAGGACGAGCAGGTGGACATGGACTACCGCACAGCGGTGCGTGAGCTGATCACCTACATGATGGAAGACCCCCGCTCCATCTCCCGCGTGATCAACGTCCTCTGGACCCTGCGCTCCCTGGAACGCATCGGCGACCACGCCAAGAACATCTGCGAACAGGTAGCCTACCTGGTGGAGGGGGCGGACATCCGCCACGGGCATGAGGACAAACTGAAAAAGGCCTGATGGAATAGCTCCCCTCTCCCGCTTGCGGGAGAGGGGTCGGGGGAGAGGGTGAACTAAAATGGCCGCAAAGCGGCCATTTTTTATGGGAGATGGCGAATGAAATACATTTTCGAAGTCCGCATCAAGGGCGGTCACAGCGCCGAGGAATACGCCGATGCCTGGGTCCGCGCGTCCGAGCTGATCCAGCGGGCGCCCGGTGCGCAGGGCACGGAGCTGCGCCGCAAGATCGGCGATCCCGATACACTCATCGCCATCGCCAGCTGGAACAGCAAGGCGGACAGGGATGCGATGGAAGCCCATCACGACCCGCGGATAGACGAGATCATCCGCAGCGCCGCGCCCTTTGTCGAAGTCCGGCCTATCGGTGAATTCGAGGAGCCTGAATGGATGGTGGGGTCGCCCACCGGGCCGCGTTGAAACAAAGGGATACACTTATCGGTGGGCGTGCGTTTCAGGCAAATACTGCGCCGGTCAATTCATTTGCCGTTCAGGGAAGGCCATTACAATCCGTGTCTCCTGTTGGAAACACTGGATAAACAAGGAAATTGTAATGAAATTCAAGTTCGCCGTTTTGCCCCTGATGGTTTTTGCTGCCTCCGCCGCTGCGGAAAGTTATCAGTCCATTTCCCATGCCGAACTTAGCAGTACCGAATACGACACGCCTTTTGGCAGCGTTGATACCGACGAGATAAACATTGATACCACCTATTTCTTTGCGCCCAAGGAAGCGCTTGGTCCGCTGAAGGAATTCGAATACATCAATAAGGTCACCAACCTATCCGCCGCGCACAGTTACCTGGATGTCGACGGTAGTGATTCAGATGCCCTGGGTATTGGCGGTGAGTACTTTGCGGCCAACGGCTTTGTTGTCGGCGGTGCCTATACAGATTCTGAGGATAGTGATGTCAACACCCTGTCCGCGGGCTATCTGTTTACGCCGGATTTCCTCGCGCAAGTGCATCGTGTGAAGATCGAGGGTTTCGATGCCGATTATTTCGCGGACCTTCGCTACAATTATGCGCTGGGTGGCAGTGACTACGTCGGCTTTAATTTTATTGCCGATGACGATTTCGACTACCGCACCCTGTCTTCCAAGTTTTTCAAGGCGCTGCCGGGCCAAACTTGGCTGGTGCTTGGGGGCGAATACACCAGTATCGACCAAGGTGAAAACAGTTGGGACCTGGATGCTGAATACTACTTCAGCAAAGAAACCTCCGTGAATGTCGGTTACAACAAGTCCGAAACCTTCGAACTCGGCGTTTCCCACTTCTTCAACCGCAATATCGCCGGCAGTTTGGCTTACAACACCAACAGCGATACCGACGTTGACACCTTCCTGCTGGGCGTAACCGTTCAGCTCTGATCCCGCCGCATCAAAAAGGGCTACCGCAAGGTAGCCCTTTCGTATCCCGATTTCTGATCAAGGCTTTTTAGTGCCGGGCAGTAACTGAGCAGCGGTATCGAAAGTGTAAACACCGGAAAGCCGTTCACCGGATTTCCGGGCAAAGGAGTCCGCCTTGTTGACGATCAGGCAATCGGGGAAATCCGCCTGCTTTTTCCTGCTGCCAACCTTTATCGTATTGGCTCTGCGGTAATCGCACAGGGCGCGCCACACGGCCTGGCCGTCTTCGAAGCGGATATTGGGCTCCTCGAACAGGGCGTCGATAACCCGGACAATGCCGTCTTTGTCCAGCTTGTACTTCTTGCCTTTCAAGGTCCAGACGGCTTCAGCCAGTACCACATCCGTGATCAGCACCAGCTGTGGGCCGTTGATCAGGGCGGCAGCCTTTCTGCCTTGCTCATCGCCATCGTCGAGCAGATAGCGCAACAATACATTGGTATCTATGGCGATCACGAGGCCAGGCCGTTCTCCAGCGAGGCCTCATCGCTGATCCGCCGGTCAATCTTGCGGCCGGAGAGAATACCCTTTGCTGCGCCGGCCCTCTTTTTCACGATGGTGATATGCCCCTCGTTGTCCACGTAGCTCTCGAACTCGTCCCCCGGCTCTATGCCCGCCAGGCGGCACTGTTCGATTGGCAGGGTGATCTGTCTTTTGGCACTGACCTTTGGCATGGTTGGACTCATTACTGGTGGCGGCGAGGTAAAGAATGATTTAGTCTTTACCCTGTGTCAAATAGTAAAGAGGGTCGTTATCCCTGCCCCGCTATCGCCTGCATCCGCGCCTGCGCCTTGCTGCCGATATCCCCGCCGGCACTGGCCGCGGTCTGGTAGTGGCTGTAGGCGCTCTTCACATTGCCCTGTTTTTCATACACCTGGCCCAGGTAGTAGTGGGCGTGGGGCGTCTCGAGGTAGCGCAGAGAGCGGTTCAGGTCCCCCTCGGCGGCGGTGTAGTCCTCCAACTGGGCGCTGATCATGCCGCGCTTGAGCCAGTTGGAGAAGAGCCCTGGGTTTTTCTGCACCGCGCGGTCGTAGGCGGTGTGGGCGCTCTGGTATTGCTTCTGGTAAGCGAGCAGGTCGCCTTCCAGCGCGTAGAAGGCCGCCTCCCTGGGCTGCTGTTTCTGCGCCTGGCGCACGAGGACCAGGGCGCGGTCGTATTGTTTGTCGTTGATGGCCGCCATGGCGTCGTCGTAGCTCTTATAGGCATCGGCGTCGCGCTGCAGCTGCGCTATGGCCTTCTGGTAGGCCGCGCGGTTGGTGGCGCCCCCCTTGGACAGCTGCTTGGCGTGTTCGATATTCGCATTCACCCGCGCCTGGGACGGCGGGTGGCTGGCGAAGAGTGCTTCCAGGCCGCCGGCCTGCCTGCCCTTGGACAGTTCGACAAACTTGCGCTGCAGCCGCACCGCGCCCTGGGGATCGTAGCCGGCGGCGGCCATGTACTTCATGCCGTACCGGTCCGACTCCAGCTCGTTGTCGCGGCCGTAGCGGGCGATATAGGCGGTGCCGCCCAACTGGCCGCCAAGGGTGACCAGGTCGCCGTAGCCAGTTTCCCTGGTGGCTGCGCCGAGAACCGCGAGGCCGGCGCCGAGCACCTGCTGTTGGGACATGGCCGCGGCGGAGTGGCGCGCGGCGGCGTGGACTATCTCGTGGCCGAGCACCGCGGCCAGTTCCGCTTCGTCCTCCAGCAGCACCAGCAGACCGCGGTTGACGGCGATCTTGCCACCGGGCAGCGCCCAGGCGTTGGGCACGGAGTTGTTCAGCACGACGAACTCGTAGGGCAGCTGCGGCTGGTCGGAGACCTTCGCCAGCTTCTGGCCGACCCGGTTCACATAGGTCTGCAGCGCCGGGTCTATGACGTACTGGCCGCCCTGCTGCTGCTGGTTGATCGGGTACTGCTGTTCGCCCAGCGCCAGCTCCTGGCCTGGCGATATCAGCGACAGCTCCTTCTTGCCGGTCACCGGATTCACCGCGCAACCGGCTAGCAGTGACGCGGCCAGGGCGACTGCAGCGGTATTGAATTTGAGTGCACGCGAGATCATCGCTTCCTCCCTGTATAATGTTCAGTTCTATGGCGGTCCATTGTACACAACCAATACCGGATTCTGGGGGAGCGAGGTGATGACGGCTCTGCAAATTATCGAACTGTTCGCCGGCACCAGTCCGGACGGCGAGCCGGTGGTGGAGCGCCTGCAGGTGCGCGTCAACGAGGACGACAGTTGCCAGCTGGTGCGCTCGCCGGCTTTCGTCAAGGGCATCGCCAGCGGCGACACTATCCAATTGAACCGGGGCAAGGTGGACAAAGACAAGCAGCAGTTCGAGCTGCTCAAGCGCTCCGGCAACCTGGCGGTCCGCGTCTTCTGCCGCGGCGACAGCACTGAGCTCTCCGACCGGCTGACCCCACAGCTTGAGAAGCTCGGCGGCGAACTGGATATGGAGACGCCGCGCCTGCTGGTCTATTCGATCCACGTCAGCTGCGGCTTCGACAAGATAGAGGAAATCCTCAACGGCGCCTGCGACGGCGCCAACAGTGTCTGGTACTACGGCAACGTCTACGATCCCCAGGACGGCCAGACGCCGCTGAACTGGTGGCAGGATATTCTCAAGCCCGAGTAGACGCAGCCAAATCAATCAATAACTCGTCATTCCGGCGCAGGCCGGAATCCAGTGCCACGGGAGCTGGATCCCGGCCTGCGCCGGGATGACGACTAAAGTTAGTTGCCTTAAGAAAGAAACATGCTGATAGTTATCTCCCCGGCCAAGACCCTCGACTACGAGAGTGAAATTCCGGCACTGGAAACCACCCAGCCGGACTTCCTCAAGGAATCCGCGGCGCTGATCAAGGAGTTGCGGGAACTGAGCCCCCAGCAGATCTCCAGCCTGATGAAGATCTCCGACAAGCTGGGCGCGCTCAACTACGACCGCTTTCAGAACTGGAAACGCCCGTTCACCGAAAAGAACGCCCGCCCCGCCCTGCTCGCCTTCAAGGGCGACGTCTACACCGGCCTCGAGGCCGGGACCCTGAAAAAACGCGACTTCGACTACGCACAGAAACACCTGCGCATGCTCTCCGGCCTCTACGGCCTGCTGCGCCCGCTGGACCTGATGCAGCCCTACCGGCTGGAGATGGGTACAAAAATGCAAAACAGCCGCGGCAAAAACCTGTACGAGTTCTGGGGCGACAGGATCACCCGGGCGCTCAACGGGCAGCTGCACCGCCTCAAGAGCAAGGAGCTGGTAAACCTGGCCTCCAACGAGTACTTCCAGTCGGTGCGGCCCGGGATGCTGGATGCGGAAGTCGTCACCCCGCACTTCAAGGACCTGAAGAACGGCCAGTACAAGATGATCAGCTTTTTCGCCAAGAAGGCCCGCGGCATGATGAGCCGCTGGGCCATAGACAACCGGGTGAAAAAGGCCGCGGCGCTGCAGGATTTCGATGTGGCCGGCTACACCTTCAATGCCGGGATGTCCAAGGGCAACGACTGGGTCTTCACCCGGGACGAGCCACAGTGAGCGCTGAGCTGCCGGACGCGCCGGCCTGCGCACGCAACCGGGAGCCGATACTGGCGCATCTGCGCCGCCTGCTGGCCGACAGTCGCCATGTGTTGGAAATCGGCAGCGGCACCGGCCAGCACGCGGTCTACTTCGCCCATCGGCTGCCGCAGTTGACCTGGCAGACCTCCGACCGCGCGGAAAACCTGCCCGCTATTTGCGCGTGGCTCGAGGCAGAGCCGGCGGACAACCTGCCCCCGCCGCTGGCGCTGGACGTGAACGGCGATTGGCCACCCCTCGCCGTTGACACGATTTTTACCGCCAATACCCTGCACATCATGTCCGCCGACTCGGTGCGGCAGTTTTTCCGCCAGCTGCCGCGGGTTTTGCCGCCCGGCGGGCGGCTGATCGTGTACGGGCCGATGAAAATCGGCGGCGACTACATAGGCCCCACCAATGCGGATTTCGACCTGTGGCTGAAGGAGCGCGATCCCGCCAGCGGCATCCGCGACCTGGAGTGGCTGGACCAGTTGGCGCTCGCCGGGGGCCTGGCGCGCGAGGAACTGAATTACCTGCCGGCCAACAACCAATTGGTGGTCTGGCGTAGAAAAACAAAGGGGAGCAGAAATGCCAGAGTGGTTTGAAACGACTGTCGTCATTGCCTTTGCCGTCGCAGCGGTATTCTTCTTTGCCAAGTACCGCGAGACGGCGGGGGCGCTGCACGAGTGCGAGCGCATGAAGAGGCGCCTCTCCAGCGACCTGGACCGCTACCGCGATATGCCGCGCCTGCGCGCGCTGCGCGATGCGCTTGTGAGCGCCGACGCCCTGCCGGTGGACGACGAGGGCCACGAGCACCTGCTGCTGCGCGACGGCGACCTGCAGCTGCACCACCTGACCCTGCGCCGCCAGTGCAATACGGTTGGCGAGGGAGAGAGGATCACCTACACGAAAGACGGCGAGGAAGTGGAGCTGGAGGAGCTGGAGTAGCATTCGACTTTCCCAGCCACAATTGATCAGGCGGCGGTAACGGAACCCAGCTTTTGCGTGGGAAAGTGCAGGGTAAAGGTGCTGCCGCGGCCGGGCGTGCTGTCGACGCTCATCTCGGCGCTGTGGCGCAGCAGCACGTGCTTGACGATGGCGAGGCCCAGGCCGGTGCCGCCGCTGTCGCGGGAGCGGCCGGCGTCGACGCGGTAGAAGCGCTCGGTCAGGCGCGGTATATGGATGGGGTCTATGCCGATGCCGCTGTCCCTGACCGAGAAGTGGCCGCCGCGCCCGTCCACCCACCAGCGCAGCTGGATGGGCCCGCCGGCGGGGCTGTACTTCACCGCGTTCAGCACCAGGTTGGCGAAGGCGCTGTGCAGTTCGCTGGCGTCGCCGGTGATGGTCGCGTCCCCCTGGCAATCCACGCTGATCTCGTGGCGCCCGCCGCTGAAGCTGCGTGCCTCCCGCGCCACCCGCGCCATCAGTTCGCCCACTGCTATCCGCTCGCGACCGCTGTCCCGTTCCGAGGTTTCCAGGCGCGCGAGCAGCAGCAAGTCGTTGACCAGGCTGGTCATGCGTGCGGTCTGCTCGCGCATCTGTGTCAGCGGGCGCTGCCAACCCTGCGGCGCCTGGCCGCTGCCCTCCAGGGTCTCCAGATAGCCGGCGATCACCGTCAGCGGCGTGCGCAGCTCGTGGGATACATTGGCGACGAAGTCGCGGCGCATCTGCTCCAGGTTGTGCAGGCGGGTGACGTCGCGAACGATCACCAGCGCCTCGTCCTGGCCGTAGCGGGTCACCTCCAACTGCAGGATGCGTGCATCGTTGCCCGGCGCCGGCAGGGTCAGCGGCTCGCGCGCGTCCCGGCGGTGCATATAGCTGACGAAGCCGGGATCGCGCACGAAATTGACTAGCGGCTGGCCGGCGTCGCCGGGCTGCAGGCCCAGCAGCTCGCCGGCGGCCGGATTCCACCAGGCCAGGTTGCCGTCGTCCTCCAGCGCCACGATGCCCTCGCGCAGGGCGCTGGTGCTGTCCTGCACCCGGCGCAGCATCGCGTGCAGCTTCTGCTTCTCGCGCCGGTGGCGGCGCTGCAGGCGGTAGAAATCGTCGGAGATTTCGCCCCAGATGCCGAAGGCGGTGGGCGCCGGTCCGCGGCGGCCGTTGGCCAGCCAACGGTTGAAGCGGCTCTGTTGCCAGAGTATCCAGGCCAGGTAGAGCGCCAGGCCCAGGGCGATGGACAACAGCCACCGCCCACTGGCGAAGCCGAAGATGGTGCAGCCGAGGGCGATGGTTACAAAGCGCGAGAACTCGCCGATACTGCGATCCAGCATATAGGTGCCGTTTTAAGCGAAGTTGCGCGGAATTTTTACACTTTTTCCGCGGTTTGCACAGAAAAGCGGTAACCGGTGCCGCGCACCGTCTGGATATAGCGGTCGTGGCCGTCCACGGTCAGCGCCTTGCGCAGGCGGCGGATATGCACGTCCACGGTGCGCTCCTCCACATAGACGTTGCCGCCCCAGACGTGGTCCAGCAGTTGGGTCCGGGTGTAGGCGCGCTCCTGGTGGGAGAGGAAGAAGGTCAGCAGGCGGAATTCGGTGGGGCCCATGTCCACCGCCTGGCCGTTGATGGTGACCCGGTGACTGAGCGGATCCAGCACCAGGCCGCCGGCGGTCAGGGGTTCCTCCGGCGTGGCGGGGCCGGCGCGGCGCAGCACCGCCTTCAGGCGCGCCACCAGCTCGCGGGGGGAGAAGGGCTTGGTGATGTAGTCGTCGGCGCCCGTCTCCAGGCCCTTGATCTTGTGGTCCTCCTCGCCTTTGGCAGTGAGCATGATGATCGGCAGTGCCGAGGTCAACTCGTCGCGCTTCAGGCGGCGGGCCAGTTCCACGCCGGACACATCCGGCAGCATCCAGTCGAGCAGTATCAGGTCGGGCTTCTCGTCGATCACCAGCGCGTGGGCTTCCTGCGCGTTTGCGGCTTCGATACAGCGGTAGTCCGCCATTTCCAGCGCGACCCGCAGCATATCGCGCACCGGGGCTTCGTCGTCGACTATCAGGATCGTTTTGCTTGTCATACCCGCCTTTGCGTCAGATTCTTTCTGCTTATAGGCCGAGGATTTAACGGCATTTTCGTTACAAATATATGACAACTGTAAGGTGATCTCCGGCGGGTTGCGCTAAATGCGCAGAAAGTGACAGGAAATTCCGGCAAATATCGCGGCACCGACCCAGTTGTTGTTCAGGAAGGCGCGGAAGCAGGCGCCTCTTTCCCGGTCCCGAATCAGCCACTGCTGGTAGGCGAAGAGCAGGCCGGCGGCCGCCAGGCCGGCGTGGAAGGCGGTGCCCAGTTCGAAGCGCCGGCCCACCAACAGCAGCGCGAACAGCACCAGTAACTGCAGGGCGCCGGTCATGGCTCTGTCCAGCTCGCCGAACAGCACCGCGGTGGATTTGACACCGATCTTGAGGTCGTCGTCCCTGTCCACCATCGCGTAGAAGGTGTCGTAGGCAACGGTCCACAGCAGGTTGGCGGTCAGCAGCAGCCAGGCCTGGGGCGGAACTTCGTTCTGCACGGCGGCGAAGGCCATGGGAATGCCCATGCTGAAGGCGACCCCCAGCACCAGCTGCGGCAGGTGGGTGTAGCGCTTGGCGAAGGGATAGCAGAAGGCGACGGCCACCGCCGGCAGCGATAGCAGTATGGTCAGGCGGTTGGTGGTCAGTACCAGCAGCAGGGCGGCGAGGCACAAGCCGATGAACAGGGCCACCGCGCCGCGCGGGGAGACGCGGCCGGTGGCCAGCGGTCGCTCTGCGGTGCGCTTGACGTGGCCGTCGAAGTGGCGGTCGGCGAAATCGTTGATGGCGCAGCCGGCCGCGCGCATCAGCACCACCCCGAGGGTGAAGACCGCAAACAGGTGCAGGCCCGGCCAGCCGCCGGCGGCGAGCCACAGTGCCCACCAGGTGGGCCAGAGCAGCAGCAGGGAACCGATGGGTCTGTCGAGGCGCGCCAGTTGCCAGTAGGGCAGTGCGGCGGGCCAGCGTTGGGACAGTTGTTGGCTGATCACGGCGGTCACTCTTCTATTCTGTTTCGGCGGTGGCGCGGGCCTTCGTCGGCGGCGCCCACTCGGGCCGGAAGGCGACCAGGAAGGCCTCCGAGACCAGCAGCGGCTTGTCCTGCAACCAGAAGGTGGAGCGGCGCCCCCAGGCGCTGTCGCCCTCCGCGGCCAGTTCCTGCAGCTGGCAATACGGATTGCGCCGCAGCTGGTTCAGCACGATGGGCCCGCGGCGGATATCCGGCTCGCTGAACAGCAGTTCCCCCAGTGGGCGGCTGTCGAGGCTGCGCAGGTAGCGCGACCTGCCCTGCAGGCAGCGCTCTGGCAGCACGCTGCGGGCATAGACCCAGGGCTGGCCGCGGCCGTACAGCAGCACCTCGCGCACCAGCGCGCGGCCGCGCTCGCGCAGCGCCAGCGCGCGCCGCTCCTCAAGCCGCGGCTGCTGCCAGCGCTGGCTCAATACCTGCACGCGGAAGTCGCCGTCGCTCAGCTGCTTCAGCGCCGCGGTGAGGGAGCCCGGGTGCAGCAGCCAGGACAGCAGTGCCAGCGGCGGCTGGCGGTGCAGGGATTCCAGCGGCTGGGCCAGCCATTCGCCGCTCGGCTCGAAAGGCGATTCAAAGGGAGATTGGTACAACGCAAACCCCGGTTTGAGTGAAAGGCGACATTGTACAGTGGTCAGTGGCCGGCGGTCAGCGGCTGTTCACCACTGGCCACTCACCACTGGCCACGGCTTTTGCTATAGTGCTCGGCTTTACCGATAACAACGAATTAAGACGGGAAGCTGTTTCCATGGGCCTCACCACCAGAATCCTGATCGCAATGCTCGCGGGCATTGTTGTCGGTGTGCTTTTCAATTTCCTCAATACCAGCCAGTTGCCCGGCAGCGGCGCCGTCAACAGTTACCTGACCGAGGGGTTGTTCGATATCGCCGGCCGCATTTTTATCGCCTCGCTCAAGCTGATGGTGGTGCCGCTGGTGCTGGTGTCGCTGGTCTGCGGCGCCTGCGCCCTGTCCGAGGGGCACCGCATGGGCCCGCTGGCCGGCAAGACGCTGATCCTCTATATGCTCACCACCGCCGCGGCCATTTCGCTGGCACTGTGTATGGCGCTGATCGTTCAGCCGGGCGTGGGCGTGGATGTGGCGCCGGGCGGAGCCTTCGAGCCGCAGGAGTCGCCGCCGCTGTCCGAGGTACTGGTGAACATATTCCCCACCAACCCGGTGGACGCCATGGCCAAGGGCAATATGCTGCAAATCATCGTGTTTGCACTGTTGATGGGCTACGCAATTTCCCGCTGCGGCGAGCCGGGGCAGCGTATCGCCGCCTTCTTCAAGGATCTCAATGAGGTGATATTGCGCATGGTGGGTGTGCTGATGGTCTTCGCCCCCTACGGTGTCTTCGCGCTGCTGGCGAAGACTTTCGCCGAGTTGGGGGTGGAGTTCATGCTGGACCTGGGCAAGTATTTCCTGGTGGTTCTAGCCACATTGCTGTTGCATGCCTTAGGTGTTTACTCGCTGTTGCTGAAACTCCTGTCCGGCCTCAATCCCATCGAGCTGTTCAAGAAAATGCGACCGGCAATGGTGTTCGCCTTCAGCACCGCCTCTTCCGCCGCGACCCTCCCGGTGACGCTTTCCACGGTGGAGAAGCGCCTGGGCGTGGACAACAAGGTGGCAGCCTTCACCATCCCCCTGGGTGCCACCATCAATATGGACGGCACTGCGATCATGCAGGGGGTGGCCACGGCCTTTATCGCACAGATGTACGGTATCGAGATTGGCCTGGCGGGCTATCTGACCGTGATTCTCACTGCGACCCTGGCCTCCGTGGGCACGGCGGGCGTGCCCGGTGTGGGCCTGATCATGCTGGCGATGGTGCTGCAGCAGGTGGGCCTGCCGCTGGAGGGTATCGCCATCGTGATGGGGGTGGACCGGCTGCTGGATATGGTGCGCACCGCGGTGAATATCACCGGCGACTCGGTGGTGAGCGCCATCGTCGCCAAGAGCGAGGGCGCCCTGTCCGAGGAGACCTTCAACGACCGCAACTACGACAGTGTCGCCAACGGTGGCGGGATTGCGGTCAGTGGTTAGCCGCTCAAAAGGTCGCGCAGCTCGTCGGCCTCCAGGTCGTCCTCTATTTCGTCGAGAATCCTCTCCACCATTTCCGACAGGGCCAGCTTGATCGCCTCCTCGGTGGTGTCCTCGGCGGCACCGCCGCCCTTCGGCGTCTTGACCAGGTATTTCCTCCTGACCTTCAGCTTGGCGATATCCAGGCTCTCCTCGCGCAGGGTGTCGCCGGCAAAGTTGCCGAGCCGGTAGTGGAAACTGCCGCTCAGCGCCACGGCGCCGCGTTCCAGGTCATAGCCGCCCTTGGTCTGCAGGTCGCTGAAGTGTTTGACCACCTTGACCTGCAGCCGGTTCTGCAGGGACAGCAACCCCTCCCGTTCCACCAGCGGTATCTCTTCCCCGGCAAAGAAATCGCGCAGCTGCGCTTGCAGCTCGCTTTGCAGGTGCTGCCGGTACTTGTCCAGGGCGGCATCTTTCATCGAACTCAGGTTGCCGCCCTTCCCCGCCTGGGCCAACAGCAGGGCCAGGCTGGTGCTGTTGACCGGCATGGGCACATCGAGTTCGATTTCGGCGGGGGCGATATGGAGGCTGGGATTCCGGCTCTCGCCGCCGAGGCCCAGGAAACCGCCTTCCTGGCCGCTGGCAGCGGAAGAGAAGGAAAAGATCAGCGGAACGGCCAGCGCCAGCGCGTGGGCTGAGATTCTCATCATCGTATTTCTCCGGAGTTTTATTTTTGTATTTCCGTGGCACCGGTCGCCAGGTGACCCGACTCCAGTGTTTGTTCTCAGTGACACTAGGCTGCCACTAGGCGGGGGAGAGGGCAAAGAAAATAATGGTTTAGGCGCCAGATTTCTGCTTGCGTGGCCCCCGACATTGAAAGCCGGCTTCTTCCGGCGGGCCTCCCGCTTCAGGGAGTCGCCAACTCGCGCAGCTGGTCCGCCTCCAATTGGTCCTCGATGTGGTCCAGCAGCCGCAGCACCACCGCCGCCAAGGCCCGTTCGATGGCGGCGTCTGTGGTGTCCTCGGCCTCGCCGCCGCTCTGGGGTGTCTTCACCTTGTACTTCTCCCGCACCCGCAGGTCGGCGATATCGATGCGCTGCTCGCGCAGGGTCCCGCCGGCTCTGTTCTCAAGCTGGTAGTGGAAATCGCCGGACAGCTCCAAGATGCCGCGTTCCAACTCGAAGCTGCCGTAGGATTTGAGGGAGGTGAGCTGCGCGCTGACGGAGATATCGAGAAAGCTGTGCAGGGTGAGGAAGCCGTTCTGCTGTACCAGCGGTACCTCCTCGTCGACAAAGAATTCCTGCAAGCGGTCGTTCCATTCGCTCCGCAGTTGGGCGATGAACTTCCGCGTCGCTTTCTCCTTGAGCGCACTGAGACTGTTGCCGCTGTCCCCCTGGGCCAGCAGCAGGATCAGGTTGTTGCCCTTCACCGGCGTGGGCACATCCAAGACTATCTTTGCCGGAGCCAGGACCAGGCTGGGGTTTGTTTTGTCGCCGCCCTGGGCGTAAACGGCAGTGTTTGCGGAAGAGAACAGAAAACTAGCGATGAACAGTCTACACAGTAGTCGATATTGCACGGGGTTCTCCCTGAGATACCTGATAGTCATCGCTGTTATTGAAGTACTGATTTTTGTTTTTATTGAGGAGATGGTATCAGGCTGCCACTGGCTCCGGCATAGCGCAAAAAAATATTGGTGACTGGTGGCTAGGCCTTGGTTTTGGAAATGCCTGATCAGGCCTCGGCGAAACGCGGTTTGTTCTGCAGCCAGCGCTCGATCAGCTGCCGGCGCAGGTCGCTGCCCAGTGCCGGGGAGGCGGCGATCCGCTGTACCTGTGGCAGCAGCTGCGCGTCCCGTTGCAGGTCGGCGATGCGGTGCTGTATCTCGCCGGTCTGGCGGGTGCCGAGTATCTCGCCGGGGCCGCGCAGGCGCAGGTCCTCCTCGGCGATGGCGAAGCCGTCGCTGTGCTGCCGCAGCGCCTGCAGGCGCGCGCGGCCATTCTGGGACAGGGGCGTGCCGTAAAGCAGCACGCAATGGCTGGCGATGGAGCCGCGGCCGACGCGGCCGCGCAACTGGTGCAGTTGGGCCAGGCCGAGGCGCTCCGGGTTCTCGATGATCATCAGGCTGGCGTTGGGCACGTCCACGCCCACCTCGATCACCGTGGTGGCCACCAGGAGGTCCACCTCGCCGGCCTTGAAGGCGTTCATGACCCGCTCCTTCTCGTCCGGCTTGAGGCGGCCGTGCACCAGTGCCACGCGCACCCCGTCCAAGGCCTCCGCCAGTTCGCTGGCGGTGGACTCGGCGGCCTGGGCCTGCAGGCTCTCGGACTCCTCGATCAGGGTGCAGACCCAGTAGGCCTGGCGGCCCTCGGCCACGGCGCCCTGCACCCGCTCCACCACCTGGTCGCGGCGCTCGTTGGAGATGGCCACGGTGTTGATCGGCTGGCGCCCCGGGGGCAGCTCGTCGATCACCGAGCAGTCCAGGTCGGCGAAGGCGGACATGGCGAGGGTGCGGGGTATCGGCGTCGCGGTCATGATCAGCTGGTGCGGTTGCAGCCTGCCAGTGGCGCCGGCGGCGGCGCCTTTCTCGCGCAGCTCCAGCCGCTGGCGCACGCCGAAGCGGTGCTGCTCGTCGATGATTACCAGGGCCAGGTTGTGGAACATCACCTCGGGCTGGAAGAGTGCGTGAGTGCCCACTACCAGCTGCGAGGCACCGCTGGCGACCGCCGCCAGCTGTGCGCGGCGCTCGGCCGCCCGCAGGCTGCCGGTCAGTTGGGCGACCTGTATGCCCAGTGGCTCCAGCCAGTCGCTGAAGTTGCGCCGGTGCTGCTCGGCGAGAATCTCCGTCGGCGCCATCACCGCCGCCTGGGCGCCGGCGCCGATGGCTTTCAGGGCCGCCAATGCCGCCACCAGGGTTTTGCCGGCGCCCACATCCCCCTGCAGCAGCCGCATCATCGGGCGGCCGTGGGCCAGGTCCGCGGCAATCTCCGCGCAGACCCGCCGCTGGGCGCCGGTCAGGGAGAAAGGCAACTGGGAGAGGAAGTCCCGTTCCAGTGCCCGGTCGCCCGGCAGCGGCGGTGCGGAAATGGCCGAGTTACTGCGCCGCAGTTCCAGCAGGCTCAGGTGGTGGGCGAGCAGCTCCTCCAGGGCCAGCCGTTGCTGCGCCGGGTGGATGCCCTCCGCCAGTTGCGCCAGGTCAGTACCGGCGGGGGGCGAGTGCAGGAATCGCAGGGCATCTCCCAGCGGGTAGCGCAGAGCCGGCGGTAGCAGCTCGGCGGGCAACAGCTCGCTGACGCCGCCCTGTTCGAGCAGTGTCAGCGCCTGCTGCATAAGACTGCGCAGGCGCAACTGGCTGACGCCCTCTGTCAGCGGGTACACAGGGGTCAGCGTATCCGGCCTGTCCGGCGTTTCGGCGCCGACGATCTCGGTCTCCGGGTGGTAAAGCTCCAGGCCGGCGGCGCCGCGGCGCGCCTCGCCGTAGCAGCGCAGGCGAAGGCCGCGGGCGAAGCGGTTCTTCTGCGCGGCGGTGAAGTGGAAGTAGCGCAGGGAGAGGGTGCCGCTGCCGTCCTGCAGTTTCACCATCAGGCTGCGGCGGCGGCCGAGGACCACGTCGGCGGCGCGAACCTCGCCCTCGATTACCGCGTCCACGCCGGGCAGCAGCGCGGCAATTGGGGTTACGCGGGTGCGGTCCTGGTAGCGCAGCGGCAGGTGGAACAGCAGGTCCTGCACGGTGGTGATATGCAGCCTGGCCAGCACCTGGGCGAATTTGTCTCCCACGCCTTTGAGTGCAGTGATGGGCGTCTTGGCAAGGTTGTTTACCCTTCGCTCTGTTGGCACTGGTCTCTCTTCCTCACTCCACCGGCAGCAGGGACTTTCTATTTCTCGTAGCGACTCAACCTTGGGGCACTGAGCTGAGGCCTGGGCGGCCCTGCTGCCGGTGGCCGTCCGGGAAAAAGCCTCATCGGCAAACATTTCCCGGACGGCCCCCGGCATCAGGACCTGCGCATCAAGCTCCGGTATTCTTTCCCGAGTCCCGAGTCCCGAGTCCCGAGTCCCGAGTCCCGAGTCCCGAGTCCCGAGTCCCGAGTCCCGAGTCCCGAGTCCCAAAAGTAGTTACTATTTCTCTATTCCTCGCTCAATTGGCACTGGCCTATGGCCTCGCGCAATATGTCGATGGCCTGGTGGCGCGGGAAGCTGGCGCGCCAGGCCAGCGCCACAGTGCGCTGCGGGCTGGGCGACGCGAAGGGGCGGGTCTCCAGCAGGCCGCTGGCGTACTGGGAGGCGGTGGCGGCGGACAGGGGCAGCACGGTGATGCCGAGGCCAGAGGCCACCATATGCCGCAGTGTCTCCAGGGAGCTGCCGTCGGCGGCGGTGCGGATAAGGCCGTTGCCGGCCTCCCGCTCGATCGACTGTTGCAGTTGCGGACAGGCCTCCAGCACCTGGTCGCGGAAGCAGTGGCCCTCGCCGAGCAACAGTACATTGTCGCGGGATAGCTGTTCCGGGGTGATATAGGTTTCCCTCGCCAGCGGGTGGTTGGACGGCATCAGCACCACGAAGGGCTCGTCGTACAGCGGCTGGGTGACCACATCCGGTTCGGTGAACGGCAGCGCGATAATGATCGCGTCCAGCTCCCCCTTGCGCAGCCGCTGGCGCAGGGTGGCGGTGTAGCCCTCCTCCACATAGAGTGGCATTTCCGGGGCCAGGCGTTGCAATTGTGGGATAAAGTGCGGGAACAGGTAGGGGCCTATGGTAAAGATGGCGCCCACCGACAGCGGGCTGGCCAACTGGTCCTTGCCGGCGCTGGCGATATCCTTGATCGCCGCCGACTGCTCCAGCACCAGCTGCGCCTGGGTGACGATGCGCTCCCCCAGCGGCGTGGCCTGGACCCGCGTCTTGGAGCGTTCGAACAGCGCCACGCCCAGCTCCTTCTCCAACTTCTTGACCGCAATCGACAGGGTCGGCTGGCTGACGAAACAGCGTTCCGCGGCGCGGCCGAAATGCTGTTCCTGGGCCAGGGTCACTATGTAGCGCAATTCGTTGAGTGTCATGATTCTGACAATTAGCTGCTTGAAGGTAATAGCAATTATTCATTAATAATGGCCGCAGGCCAACGGTGGAATATAAATCGAGGCAACGCTTTGATGTGATTAGAAAATTTTGCTATTTGCGGGACTGGTCCAAGGATAAAGGCGCAAATTTTTGCTATATCTGTAGGGGACATGTTGAGCGGAGTATCGCCATGGGCATTTTCTCCTGGATTATTCTTGGCCTGATCGCCGGCGCGCTGGCGAAATGGATCATGCCGGGTCCGGACCCCGGCGGCTGGATAGTCACCATCGTGATCGGCATCGTCGGCGCCTTTATCGGCGGCTGGCTGGGCTCACTGGTGGGTATCGGCGGACCGGTAACCGGTTTTGCACCCGGGGACATAGTGACCGCGACCGTCGGAGCCATCGTATTGCTGTTCATCTATCGCATGCTGAAGCGGCGCAGCCGCTAGATGATTTTTCAGCGCCGGTTCGTTGCGTGCCGGCGCAGATTGACCACACAATACCCGTATAAAAAAGCGGGATTATTTTTTCCGGAGAGGTCGCAAACCCGCGGACGATACTGATTGGACTTTTTTGTTTGCGGGCAGGGATTTTTCTGCGGGGTTACACAGGACAACAAGAGGGGATTGTGGCGAGGGGGCGCTGTATGGCCTGTACCCTTGCCCGGAGTGATATGGCACAAGAAAAACTTTGGATCTTCGGCTGCGGCGATCTCGGTGCGCGCCTGGCACTGCAGCTGAATCGGCAGGAGTACGCCGTTTACGGGGTGCGCCGCAACCCGCTGGTGGCGCTGGCGAGCAAGCGTCGCGCGGATGTGGTCAACTGGCGCCGCGGCGACGCCAGCAAGAAGGAGGACATAGAGCGGTTGCTGGCCGACGGCGCCGATGTGGTACTCGCCACCTTCACGCCCGACGAGCACACCCAGGGCGGTTACTACCGCGCCTATATCGATACCGCCACTGCACTCGCCGAGGCTCTGCCCAACCTGCCGCGTCCCCCGCGTCTATTGATCTGGGCTTCCTCCACCCGCGTCTACGGCCAGTGCGGCGACCAGTTTCTCGACGAGCAGACGCCGGCCATTCCCAGCGGTTTCCAGGGCGATATCCTGCTGGCGGCTGAGGAGATCATCCGCAATGCTGTGCCCACCACCTGCGTGGTGCGCTTCGCCGGTATCTACGGCCCCGGCCGCGACCGCCTGCTGTCCCAGGTGCGCGCCGGCCGCTGCGCGCCACCACAACCGCCGCAGTTCAGCAACCGCATTCATGTGGACGACGGCATCGGTTTCCTGATTCACCTGATGGAAAAGCACAAAACAGGCTGGTCGCCGGAGCAGCTCTACATCGGTGCCGATTGCGTGCCGGTGCCCATGTACGAACTGCAACAGTGGCTGGTCAAGGCCATGGGCTACACCAGCGCCCACCTGCGCGAGATAGTGCAGACCAGTGAGCGCCGTTCCAAGAAGCTCAGCAACAAGCGCATGCTGGCGAGCGGCTACGAGATGAAGTACCCGGACTACAAGGCCGGCTACAGCGCTTTGCTGGAGAGCGAAGGGTAGGAATGCGGAATGGGAGCGGTGGCCCGTTCGCAGGCCCTTTGTCCGGCGACAATGACTGACCGCACTTTCTGGCAAATTCCCAGGGCCGGCAATATCGCCAGGCTCAGCCAAAAAACTGAGCCGTTGGGCGCCCTGCCCGCCGGCCGCGTCCGCGTGGGCGTAGCCGCAGTGGGACTCAACTTCGCCGACATCTTTGCGCTCACCGGGCTCTACTCCGCCACGCCGAGGGGGGCCTTTGTTCCCGGGCTGGAGTTCGCCGGCACCGTGTTGGAAGCCGGCGATAAGTCGGCGGGCTTTGCGCGGGGGGACAGGGTGATGGGGGTGACCCGCTTTGGCGGCTATGCCTCGGTCATCGACAGTGAACCCGACTACCTGATACCGCTGCCGGACCACTGGAATTTCGCCCAGGGCGCGGCCTGGCCCGCGCAGACCCTGACGGGCTGGTATGCGCTGACAAGGCTCGGCGCCCTGCGCGCGGGCCAGAGAGTTCTGATTCACAGCGCCGCCGGCGGCGTGGGGTTGCAGGCCATGAAACTGGCCCGGGCGCTGGGCGGCATCCCGGTGGGAAGCGTGAGCAGCGAGCACAAGGCGGCACTGCTCGGCGAACAGGGGTTCGATGAAGTCCTCGTTCGGGAAAGGAATTTTGCCCGGCAGTTGCGGCGTGAGGGGTTGCGTTTCGACCTGGTCCTGGATGCGATCGGTGGCGGAGTGCAGAAAGCCAGCTTCGATGCGCTCGAGCCCATGGGGCGGCTGGTGGTCTTCGGTGCGGCCGAATTTACCCCGAAGGGCAATCGCCCCAACTATCTAAAAGCCGCTTGGCGCTACCTGCGCCGCCCCCGCTACGATGTGATGGAGATGATTAGCAGCAACCGCTCGGTGTTGGCGTTCAACCTGATCTGGCTCTGGGAACAGAGGGCTGAGATGAAGGCGCTGCTTGCCGAACTGCGCGAGGTACCGCTGCCGCCGCCCCTCGTCGGGCACCGCTTCGCGTTCGCCGACGCCCACGCCGCCCTGGATCTGCTGCGTTCGGGGCGGTCTGTGGGCAAGGTGGTGTTGGAAATGCGGACAAATCTGCTCCCGGCAGATTTGTCCGCATTTAAATGACCATCACCCCTTCCGCCTCAAACAACGCCCCCTTCGGCAGCGCCTTCACGCCCACCGCCGCGCGCGCCGGATAGGGCTTCTGGAAGAATTCCGCCATCACTTCGTTGACGCTGGCGAAGTTGTCGAGATCGGTCAGGTAGAGGTTCAGTTTGACGATGTGTCCGAGGGAACCGTTGGCGGCCTCGCAGACGGCTTGCAGGTTGGTGAACACCTGGCGCGCCTGGTCGGCGAAGTCGCCGGGGACGATTTCCATACTCTGCGGATCCAGCGGAATCTGCCCGGACAGGTAGACGGTATTGTCGACCTTGACCGCCTGCGAATAGCTGCCGATGGCGGCCGGGGCCTTGTCGGTCTTGATCACGGCGCGGTTGGGCATAGGGGACTCCGTTACTTTCTGAAAAAGTGTTTGTCGAAAAAGAAAGCCGGGCAATATAGCGCGAAACACTCGAATGCGGAATGCGGAATGCGGGGGAGTCTGCCTTGTAGTGAAGCCCTGTGCCACCGGAAGACCGGATCGCGGCCAAGGGCGGATGGCCGCCCCGCCGCTTCTACGGTGGGGTGCCTGATCCCATAGTCCGCATTCCGCATTATTTATCAGGGCCTCGCGATGCGAATCACCGCTGGCAGGTTGCGCAGCCGCTTCATCACCCGTGCCAGGTGCACGCGGTTGCTGACCTCCAGGGTCATGGCGATGACGCTGTTGTGGGCGTCCTTCTCGTCCACGTGGATCTGCTCGATGCTGGCGCCCTCCTCGGTGATGCGGGTGGCCAGGCGCGCGATGATGCCGCGCTCCGATTCCACCTCCACGCGCACGTCGCCGAGGAACTCCCCCTTCACGTCCGGCGACCAGTTCACCAGCATGATGTTTTCAGGGTGCTCGCGGAATTCGATGGTGTTGCGGCAGGTGTCCCGGTGCACCACCACCCCCTTGCCGGAGCTGATGTGGCCGACGATGGTGTCGCCGGGGATCGGGCGGCAGCAGCGGGCGAAGCTGATCAGCATGCCCTCCTGGGCGTCGATGGTCAGCGGCGAGGAAATGTGGCTGGCCTCCGCCTCTTCACTGCCGGCGGGCGCCAGCAGCTTGGCCGCGGAGAAGGCCACCTTGTTGCCCAGGCCTATCTCCTCCAGCAGCTTGTCCAGGGTCGCGCACTTGGTCTCCCGCAGGCCGTGCTGCAGCTGCTCCCCGGTCAGGTCGTCGAGGCGGGTGTTGAACTTGCCCAGGGCTTTGTCCAGCAGTCGCCGGCCCAGCGCGATGGAATCGTGATGGCGCTGGTGTTTGAGGAAGTGGCGTATGGCGCTGCGCGCCTTGGCGGTGACGACGAAATTGAGCCAGTTGGGGTTCGGCTGGGCGTTCTTGCGGGTGAGTATCTCCACCTTCTGCCCGCTCTCCAGCGGTTGCGACAGAGGCGCCAGGCGCTGGTTGATGCGCACCGCCACACAGGAGTTGCCGATGTCGGTGTGCACCGAGTAGGCGAAGTCCACCGCGGTGGCGCCGGCGGGCAGGTCGACGATCTCGCCCTTGGGGGTGAAGACGTAGACCTCGTCCGGGAAGAGGTCGATCTTCACGTTCTCGATAAATTCCAGCGAGTCGCCGGCGCGCTGCTGCATCTCCAGCAGGCCCTGCACCCAGCGGCGCGCGCGCACCTGGCTGGTGCCACCGGTGTTGATCACCTCGTCGCCGGAGGCCTTGTACAGCCAGTGGGCGGCGATGCCGCTGTTGGCCATCTCGTCCATTTCCTTGGTGCGCACCTGCACCTCGATGGGTACCCCGTGCATGCCCAGCAGCACCGTGTGCAGGGACTGGTAGCCGTTGGATTTGGGGATGGCGATATAGTCCTTGAACTCGCTGATCACCGGCTTGTACAGGTTGTGCATCACCCCCAGTACCCGGTAGCAGGCGTCCACGCTGTCGACGATGATGCGGAAGGCGTAGACGTCCATGATCTCCTTGAACGACTTCTTCTTCGCGCGCATCTTCTGGTAGATGCTGTACAGGTGTTTCTCGCGGCCGATCACCAGCGCGTCTATGTCCTCGCGCTGCAGGCGCAGTTCTATGGCGTTCTGGATCTTCTCCAAGAGCTCCTTGCGGTTGCCGCGCGCCGCTACCAAAGCGGCGCGCAGGCGGCTGGCGCGCAGCGGGTAGATGGCGAAGAAGGCGCGGTCCTCGAACTCGATGCGCACGTCGTTCATGCCCAGGCGGTTGGCGATGGGGGCGTAGATCTCCAGGGTCTCGCGGGCGATGCGCGCGCGCTTCTGCGGCTTCAGCGCGCCCAGGGTGCGCATGTTGTGCAGCCGGTCGGCGAGCTTGACCAGGATCACGCGAATATCCCGCGCCATCGCCAGGGCCATCTTCTGGAAGTTCTCCGCCTGCTTCTCCGCCGGGCTGTCGGTCTCGAACTGGGTCAGCTTGGAGACGCCGTCCACCAGGTCCGCCACTTCCTCGCCGAACTGCTCCGCCAGCGCCGGCTTGGGGATGCCGGTGTCCTCGATCACGTCGTGGAGCATGGCCGCGGCCAGGCTCTGGTGGTCCATATGCATGCCGGCAAGTATGGTGGCTACGGCCAGGGGGTGGGTGATATAGGGCTCGCCGGAGCGGCGCTGCTGGCCTTCATGGGCCTGTTCCGCGTAGAAATAGGCGCGGCGGACAAACTGGATCTGGTCGGGGGGTAGGTACGAGGAGAGGCGGTGGGCCAGACTGTCGATGGTGTGCAAAGCCGCGCGCGCCTCTCAGTGTTGCAATCGGTGGGTTGGACTCAGATTTCCTGGTCGGACAGGTATACGGGGGCCATCGTCCGCACCGGCGGTTCCTCTTCCGGCTCATCGAGAATACCGGCGTCCACCAGGCCCTCCTCGATCTCGCGCAGAGCGATTACCGTGGGCTTGTCGTTCTCTTCCGGCACCAGCGGGTCCCTGCCGCCGGTGGCGATCTGGCGGGCGCGCTTGCTGCCCACGATGACGAGTTCGAAGCGGTTGTCGACATGCTCGAGGCAATCTTCAACGGTAATACGTGCCATAAACTTTCGATTCCATTTAATTTGAACGCGCCGCAAGCGACGCTATGGGGCCCGGCAGGGCGAATTCGGTACGGGAGCGGCTATTTTACCGGACCGTGGAGTGTACGCAAATCGATCAATCGGCTCAATGGCGCAACAGGGCCTGCAGCAGCGCCCCGTGGCGCTGCTGTTGTCGCTGCAGGCGCTGGCGCTGGGCGACGACTACGGCGCGAAGCTCGGCGAGCGCCCGATCGAAGTTGTCGTTGATCACCAGGTAATCCGCTTCCACATAGTGGGACATCTCGTCGATGGCTTGCGCCATGCGCTTGTCGATCACGCTCTGCTCGTCCTGGCCGCGGCCGGTGAGCCGCTCGCGCAGGGCCTGCTGCGACGGCGGCAGGATAAAGATGCCCACCGTCTCCGGCATCAGCCGGCGCACCTGGGTGGCGCCCTGCCAGTCGATCTCCAGGACCACATCGCGGCCAGCCGCCAGTGTCTCCTCGACCCACGCCCTGGAAGTGCCGTAGTAGTTGTCGCCGTATACCTGCGCGTGCTCGAGGAAGGCATCCCGCGCCAGCATATCCAGGAACTCGTCGCGGCTGACGAAGTGGTAGTTGACCCCGTCCCGCTCGCCCGGGCGCATGGGTCTGGTAGTGTGGGACACCGATACTGTGACCTGGCTGTCGCTGTCCACCAGCGCTTTCACCAGGCTGGTTTTCCCCGCGCCGGAGGGCGCGGACACGGTAAAAAGGGTTCCTGTTTGCACAACTGATCCTACTGATCCTAAATCTGGCGGGCAAAGCGGGCATTATAACGGAAGCAGTTGGACAAGGCGGGCAAAAGGCTGAACCCCGGCCGGGTTGGGGGGGATGTGTTGGGATTTTTCAGGAGCAAGCACTCACCACAAAACCACATGGTGCCCGTGCCCCTGAGCCCGGCCGGGATCGCCCGGCGGAAGCTCGCCCGATCACCGCCTACTCCTGTGACCGGGTTCTACTTCCTGTTGCTAATCGCTAACGACAGCGACTGTATCTTCTTTGTGGGTAAAAGCCAACCACCGCCAGCCGCGCCTGGGGCTGGGGAGCCTTCAGCGTCCCAAAGCCAGAGCCTTCAGCGTCCCAAAGCCAGAGCCTTCAGTGTCCCAACGTCACAGCCCTCAGCGCCCGAAGTCGGAACCTTCAGCCAGCGTCCCGAAGGTCACTGGCTGGCCTGTGCGTCCAGGGTCACGCCCGAATAGGCGGTGTAACCGCGGATGCTGATATACCAAGTGCCCGCGGACGGGTTGCTAAAGCTGCAGGTCTCGCTGTTGCCGTTCCGGTAGGGGCGGCAATCGTAGCTGCCGGTGGTGGGCTGGGCGCCGTAGCGCACATAGAGGTCGCCGTCGCCGCTGCCGCCGGACATCTGCACATCCAGGGACGACATGCCCGAGTTCACCTCCAGGGTGAAGTGCTGCCAGGAGCCCTGGCTGCCGGACAGGTTGGTCTCGGTCCAGCCGCTGGCGCCGCCGCTGCCGCCCTCGTCGAAGCTGCCCACCAGGCTGACGCCGGAGAAGCTGCTGTAGGCGCGCACCATCACATAGTAGGTGCCGGCCTGCACATTGGAGATGCTGCAGGTCTCGCTGTTGCCGTTGAGGTAGGGGCGGCAGTCGTAGCTGCCGGTGGTGGGCGCGGAGCCGAAGCGCACATAGAGGTCGGCGTCGCCGCTGCCGCCGGAGATCTGGAACTGCAGGTTGGACGCGCCCGCGGGCACTTCCAGGGTGTAGTGCAGCTCCTCGCCGGTGCCGGCTGAGAGATTGGTTTCGGCCACGCCATTATCCAGGGTGCCTTCGCCCGGATCCGGGTCACCGCCGCCGTCCCCGGCCGCTGCGACTGCCGCTGCGGCGTCGACGATACCCGCGCCGCACTGGCTGCAGGAAGCGGGAAAGCTGCGCGCCGTGCTGGTGAGGATCGATTCCACTTGTGTCGGGGTGAGGGTCGGGTCCACCGCATAGAGCAGCGCCGCGGCGCCGGCCACATGGGGGGTGGCCATGCTGGTGCCCTGGTAAAAGGCGTAGCTGTCGCTGCCCGGGCTCTGGGTGCCGCTGTTCAGTGTAGACAGCACGCCGTTGCTGGATACGGAGGTGTCGCCGCCGGGCGCCGCCACGTCCACCACGCTGCCGTAGTTGGAGTACCAGGCGCGGCCGCCGGACCTGTCCACCGAGGCTACGGTCACCACGCCCGAGCAGTTGGCCGGGGTGGAGTTGCTGGCATTGGTGTTTTCATTGCCAGCGGCCACCACCACGGTGGCGCCCAGGCTGCGCGCGGTGTTGATCGCATTCTGGGTGGTGCTGCCGCAGCTGCCGCCGCCGCCGAGGCTGAGGTTCAGTACCTGGGCCGGGTTGGCGTTGGCGGGCACGCCGCTGACGGAGCCGCCGGCGCCCCAGATGATCGCGTCTGCGATATCGGAGGTGTAGCCGCCGCAGCGGCCCAGTACGCGGATCGGCACCACCTTGGCCTTGTAGGCCACTCCGGCCACGCCGATGCCGTTGTTGGTCGCCGCCGCCACGGTGCCGGCGACGTGGGTGCCGTGCCAGCTGCTGTTGGTGGCCGGGGAGCCGGAGTAGCAGGCGCCGGCCGGGGCCCAGTCGCCCACATCGCTGGCGTCGCTGTCGCGACCGTTGCCGTCCCGGGAAACTTCCGTATCGGAAATCATGTCGTAGCCGGGCAGCAGGTTGTCCACAAGATCCGCGTGGGGCCGGTAGCCGGTGTCGATCACCGCGACCACCGCGCCCTCACCCTCGGTGGTGTCCCAGGCGCTCGGGAGATTCAGGCCGGCGGTGGCCTCGAAGTAGTGCCACTGCTGGTTGTAGTTGGGATCTGTGGGGGTGGCCATCGGCTGCAGTAACAGGTCCGGCTCGGCGTATTCCACGTTCGGGTCCTGCTGCAGGCGGCTGATGATTGCCGCCAGCTCGGCATTGCCCTTGCGCTCTTCCAGGCGCATCAGTTGCGCGCCGGTGGCCAGGCGGCGCATATGGCGCAGTTCGGTGCCGGCCAGGCGCGAGGCGTTTTCCAACGCCGCTTGCGGCATATTGGCCGCCGCGCCCATCTGGGTGGCGCTTTTGTACTTGACGATGATGCGGTCGGTCATCGGCCGCGCGCCTGCGGGCACCGCCGCCGGCGTGTTGGTCTCGACCGCGTGCGTCGCGAGCGGTGCCGCGAACATCAGGGCGGTTGCACTCAGTAGTGCTGATTTTTGCAGCAGGGTTTTCAACGGTAATTTCATGGTTGCCAGGATCTCCTTGATTATTTTTTATGGGGCGCGGCCGCTTGATATCCCGGTGCGCCTCCATAGCTCCGATACCGCACTTACAGCTGTTTGCCCCCGATTTATTAATGGAAATTTTTAAATTAAGGGGGCTGGCCTTGCGTTCGCCCACAGCGGTTTCCCCCGGCTTGTACAGATACCGGCTGGGTCCGGTGGGCGGCGCAGAACCGTGTCTGGCACCAGGATAAATATCCTAATGCTTTTCTTTAACGGAGATATCCCTCTATTCCTCAGCCCTAAAGGGGGACAACTTTTTGAATTTGGTGCCAAATGCCATTTCTTTGTGGCACAGATGTGCAGCTTCTTTTACGAGTGAGAAATGCGTCTCGCCCGTTCTGCAAAATACGCCAGGCGTGCACTGTCACGGTGCGGGCAGCTCGCGCCGGGGTGGGAAGTATCCAGGGGTGACGGCTGTAGCAGTCCCGGCAGGCGGGCAACTGTCGCAGCGGAAGCGTTTAAGCGCTATTACTCAAAAAATTTTAATTAATGGTGGATGCCCGGCACAAAGACACACGCCGACGTGCCATTGCGCGAGAGCGCCTTGTGGCGCGGGAGTGCCGCTGGGATACTGTGGCTCCACTGGCCCTGACCGAGTCGGGATCGGGAGAAGAAATAACACAACAAAGGAGTTCTCATGACTGCCACCATCAATCCCTACGCATCGCCGGAGACGGCCGACCTGGTCCAGCAGGAGCAGGATGTGCCGCCGGTCGAACCGAAAATTTTTGCCTTCTCCGGCCGTCTTGGCCGCATGCGCATGGTCACTTATATGTTTTTAGCGTCGCTGCTGAGCATGGCGATCGCCATGCCGATGATGGCGCTGCTGTTTGGCGGCAATGTCGTGCTCGGCGGGCTGATCTATGTTGCCGTGCTTCTGTTCAGTACCATCTACAGCATTTCACTGTATCGGCGCCGCCTGCACGACCTGGACAAGTCCGGGTGGTGGATGCTGCTGTTCCTGGTGCCGCTGGTCAATATCGGCCTGCTGCTCTACCTGTGCTTCGCGGCGGGCACGGCGGGTGCCAATCAGTACGGCGCGCCGACGACGCCCAACTCCGCCGGCTTAAAAGTGGGCTTTGTGGTCAGCTTGCTGTTCACGGTGGCGCTGCCGATACTGGCGGCGATCAGTATCCCCGCCTACCAGGATTATGTGCAGCGCGCGCAGCAGGCGCAGATGCAGTAAGGGGATTCAGGAGAAATTCGGAGCCGCTTTGATGGGCGGCTTTTTGTTGGTATTCGGTGGGTCTTACTCGATGTTCTGCACCTGCTCGCGCATCTGCTCGATCAGCACTTTCAGCTCCACCGCCGCCTGGGTGGTGTCGGTGACCACCGACTTGGAGGACAGGGTATTGGCCTCGCGGTTGAACTCCTGCATCAGGAAGTCCAGCCGCCGGCCGATGGCGCCGCCGCCCGCGAGCACGCGGCGGGTTTCCGCGACGTGGGCCTCGAGGCGATCCAGCTCCTCGTCCACATCGGCCTTCTGCGCCAGCAGCACTATCTCCTGTTCCAGCCGGTCCCTGTCCAGTTCGCCGAGCAGTTCCTGCAGGCGCGTGCGCAGTTTGTCCCGCTGTGCCTCCAGTATCTGCGGCAGCAGTTCGCGCACTCCGGCCACCTGTTTCTCGATGCTCTCCAGGCGCGCCTCGATAAACCTGCGCAGCTCCGCCCCCTCCCGCTCGCGATTGGCGCTGAGCTGTTCCAGGGTTTCGCCGAAGGCGCGCAGTATGGCGTCGGACAGCTGCGCCACATCGGTCTCCGGCTCCGCGATCACGCCCGGCCACTGAAGTATTTGCAGCGGGTTCAGGGGCTGAGTTTCGGTCCCGGATGCCACCTGCCCGGCGGCCTGCAGGAGTGCCTGCACCAGCGGCTGGTTGATCTCCAGGCCCGCGGTTTCCACGCTGTTGGGTTTCAGGGTCAGGGTGAGTTCCAGTTTGCCGCGCGACAGGGTCCTGCGCAGGGTTTCGCGCAGCTGGGTTTCCAGCGGGCGCGCCGCTTCGGGGAGGCGGAAATGCGGTTCCAGGTAGCGGTGATTCACCGAGCGGAGTTCCCAGATGGCGGTGCCGGTTGCGTAGGCGGCCTCGGCGCGGCCGAAAGCGGTCATGCTGCGGACTTTGTTGTTGACCCTGGCCATGGTGCTCCCTTGCAGCATTCGCTGTCGTTGGCTGTTATTTGGGTATCGGCGGCCGGGCATCATAGCACAGACCCTCGTTCGGCCTTCCCCGGGTATATAATGCAGCGCTTTGAGCAGAACAATCGAGGTGAATCATGCAGCGTCCCAGTGGCCGCGTGCCGGCGCAATTGCGCTCCGTCCGTATTACCCGCAACTACACCCGTCACGCGGAGGGTTCGGTACTGGTGGAGTTTGGCGATACCAGGGTGCTGTGCAACGCGTCGGTGGCCAGCGAAGTGCCGCGCTTCCTGCGCGGCCAGGGCAGCGGCTGGATCACCGCGGAATACGGCATGCTGCCCCGCTCCACCGGTTCGCGCATGTCCCGGGAGGCGGCCAGGGGCAAGCAGAGCGGGCGCACGGTGGAGATACAGCGGCTGATCGGCCGCTCCCTGCGCGCCGCGGTGGACCTGAAACTGCTGGGGGAAAACCAGATCACCCTGGACTGCGATGTGATACAGGCGGACGGCGGCACCCGCACCGCGGCCATCACCGGCGCCTGCGTGGCGCTGGTGGACGCGCTGCGCGCGATGCAGCGGGAAAAAATCATCGCCACGGACCCTCTGAAAAACCTGGTGGCGGCGGTGTCCGTGGGCATCTACGAGGGCGAGCCGGTGCTGGACCTGGACTACCCGGAGGACAGCAACGCCGACACCGACATGAACCTGGTGATGGCGGAGGATGGCGGCATGATCGAGGTACAGGGCACCGCCGAGGGCACGCCCTTCACCGAGAAGCAGTTCGCGCAGATGCTGGCGCTGGGCAAGGCGGGGGTCGACGAGCTGATCGGCATTCAGCGGGCTGCGCTGGCAGAATGATCTTGAATGCGGAATGCGGAATGGCACCTCTGCGCCTCAAGGCTTCCGCGGCCAGTCCGATCGCGGGCAGCGGTCGTCCAGGTGGCGATTCAGCTAGATCGCGTATTCAGCATTCCGCATTCATCATTCCGCATTAGACCTCGAGGTCGTAATCCATAATCACCGGCAGGTGGCTGGAGAAGTCGACGTTCTTGTTGATGGCGCCGTACTCGATGCGGTTTTTCAAGGTGTGGGAGACGATCTGCATGTCCGTGCGCCAGCCATCGCCCCTGCCCACCGCGCCACTCGGCCACCAGCTGAATTCGTCCGCGTCCTTGACCACCCTGCGGAAGGCATCTACATAGCCGATGTCGTTGAACAGCTGGTCCAGCCAGCGCTGCTCGTGGCGCATGAAGCCGGGGGTGTCCTGGTGGTCCTGCCAGTTCTGCACGTCGGCGCGGCGGTGGGCCATGCCCCAGTTGCCGCAGAAGATGAAGTCGCGGCGCTTGCGGCTGATTTTCGCCAGGTGCGCTTGCATGTCATCGAAGAACTGCACCTTCTTTTCCAGGGATGTTTCGTCGGAGGCCACTGGCGCGAGCAGCGAGCCGACGCTGAGGCGCTCGAAGTCCGCTTGCAGGTAGCGGCCGACCATATCCTCGCCGTTGGCGAAGCCCATGCCGAAGATGATCGCCTTGGGCTGGCTGCGGGTATAGATGGCGACGCCATTTTCGTGGGGCGTGCCGGAATCGAAGAAGTAGCTGTAATAGCCGTCGGGATGGAAGATCGGGTGGTCCAGTTCCGGCTCCAGGGAGCGCAGGTCCTGCAGGCAGATGATATCCGCGTCCTGCTCCGCCAGCCAATCGTAGAGGCCGCGCTGTGCCGCCTGATGAACGCCGTCTACCGACAGACTCACTATTCGCATTATTAGCCCCTTACCAGCGGACTGTGTATGATTACTAGCATTATCACTATCACTCTCCGACAGGTCCCCGCGGAGAAGTCTCCCTTCACCTTAGCCAATAGTTAACAAATTTTCATGCAGCAGTATCAGCGCGATTTCATCCAACTGGCCCTGGAGCACCAGGTGCTGTGTTTCGGGGATTTCACCCTGAAGTCCGGCCGCCAGAGCCCCTACTTTTTCAATGCCGGCCGCTTCCACACCGGCGCCGCACTGGCGGCGCTGGGACAGGCCTATGCCGAAGCGATTATCGCCTCGGGCGTGGAGTTTGATGTCATTTTCGGGCCGGCCTACAAGGGTATACCGCTGGGTGCGGTGACTGCCGTGGCGCTGGCACAGAAAGGTGTGGACAAGCCCTTCTGTTACAACCGCAAAGAGGCCAAGGATCACGGCGAAGGCGGAACCTTAGTGGGTGCGCCGCTTGTTGGCAAGGTTTTGATCATAGATGACGTGATTACCGCCGGCACCGCGGTGCGCGAGGTGATGCAGATTATCGGCGAGCACGGCGCCGAGGCGGCCGGCGTGGTGATCGGCCTGAATCGCCAGGAGCGGGCCAGCGAAGACTGTGAACTCTCCGCTATTCAGCAGGTTGAGCAGCAGTACAATATCCCGGTCATCAGTATCGTGCAGCTGGACCACATTGTCCGCTACCTGGAGGAGGAGTCGCGGGACAGCGACACGGTACGGAAAATTGTGGGCTACCGGCAGCGCTACGGTGTCTCCGGCCAGTAAGGATATGGCCGGGTGACGCGGCGCGCCCGACATTCCGTGAGAAGCTCGATGAAAGTCGCCCCCCGGCCAAATTCCCCGGCAGCAGCCCTGATAGTCGCCGCCGCCCTGGCACTGTCCCCTGCCCAGGCGCAGCAAGGCGGCGAGATCCAGGGCAAGGTGCTCTACCGCTACACCGATGAGAACGGCACCCAGGTGCTGGACGACCAGGTGCCCCCCCGCTTTGTGGGTAATGGTTACGAGATATTGAACCTCTCGGGCCGCGTCCTCAAGGTGGTGCCGCCGCCGCTCTCCGGCGAGGAGCTGGCCGAGCAGCGGCGCCGCGAGGCGCAACGGGAGGCGGACCAGCAACTGCTCAAGCGCTACAACAGCGTTGCCGACATCGAGAGCGCCCGCGCGCGCAAACTGACGATCGTCGAGCAGGATATGGCGATCATGCGCTCGAATGTCACCAGCCTCCGCCGGCAGATAGAACAGGAGGAGACGATGGCCGCGCGCACCCAGCGCAACGGCGGCGCGGTGGCGCCGAAGGTGCTGGAGCGTATCGCCGACCTGCGCGAGGAGATGGAGGTTCTGAAAAAGCGTCTGGAGCAGCGCGAGGCGGAGGCGGCGGCGATCAACGCGGAGTTCGATGAGGCCGCGGTGCGCTACGCGCAAATCGCCAAGTAGGCGCCGGTTGTTGCGTGGGATGGGCAGGCCGCGATTTGCCCATCCCGCCCGCGGATCACTGGGTCAGTGCCGTCTCGCGAAAGAATCCCGCCATCAGCACCGGCCACTGCTCCGCCCAGTACTCGGTGGGTTTGCGCTTGAAGCCGCTGCGCACGTACTGGACGATGCGGCCCTCGGCGCTGGCCAGCAGCAGGTTGGCGGCGCCGCCGAGGGGGATGGCCGGGCGCAGCTGCTCGCGCAGTTCCGCCTCGCGCAGTATCTGTTTCAACTGGGTTTCCAGGCGGTCGAAGAACTGCAGAATACGCCCGTGCAGCCGCTCGGTTTCGCCGGTCAGGGCATCGCCGGTGAGCAGGCGGGTGATGCCCGGGTTGCGCTCGCAAAAGGCCAGCAGTAGCTGCAGGATTTTCTGGCAGCGGCCCAGGGCCGAGGGCTCGTCCTGCAGTATCAGGGAGACACGGCTGAAGATCGTTTCCTCGATAAACTCGATCAGTCCCTCGAACATCTTGGACTTGCTGGGGAAGTGGCGGTAGAGCGCCGCCTCGGAGAAGCCCACCTCCTTGGCCAGGGCCGCAGTGGTAATGCGGGCGCCGGGGCTGGCCTCCAGCATATGCGCCAGGGCCTGCAGTATCTGTTGACGCCGGTTGATTTTTTCGCTGCTCATTGACTGCCTTTGACCCGGCCGACGGCCGGGTGGTGGTTTTGTTGTTGTCGCCTTTATTCCGCGGCGGCGGAATCCTACCGATTCACCGGGCGCGCTTCAATTGCCGGCCGCCGGCTTGTGCTGCGGTCGTGCCCCGTTGTTGGTGATCAGTGTGCCCACGCCGGTGTCGGTGAAAATCTCCAGCAGCACCGCGTGGGGCACCCGCCCGTCGATGATGTGGGCGGAGGTGACGCCGGCCTTGACCGCGTCCAGGGCGCAGGCGATTTTCGGCAGCATGCCGCCGTAGATGGTGCCATCGGCGATCAGGCCGTCCACCTGCAGGGTGGTCAACCCGGTGAGCACACTGCCGTTCTTGTCCTGCAGCCCGGCCACGTTGGTCAGGAGCATCAGCTTTTCCGCCTTCAGGTACTCGGCGATCTTGCCCGCCACCAGGTCCGCGTTGATATTGTAGGAGGCGCCGTCCTCGCCGACGCCGATGGGGGCGATCACCGGGATGAAGTCGCTGTGGAGCAGCATGTCTATCACCGCGGTGTCGACGCTATCCACCTCGCCCACATGGCCGATGTCGATGATTTCCGAGGCGTGCAGGCCGGCGCTCTCGTTCTTGATCCGGAGTTTTTTCGCGCGGATCAGCAGGCCGTCCTTGCCGGTCACACCCACGGCGCGGCCGCCGTTCTTGTTGATCAGGTTGACGATCTGCTTGTTCACGGTGCCGCCGAGCACCATTTCCACCACATCCATGGTCTCGCTGTCAGTTACGCGCATACCGTCCACAAAGCGGGATTCGATGCTGAGCTTGCCCAGCAACTCGCCGATCTGGGGACCGCCGCCGTGCACCACCACCGGGTTCATGCCCACCAGCTTCATCAGGATGATGTCGCGGGCGAAGCTGTTTTGCAGTTCCTCGTCCACCATGGCGTTGCCGCCGAACTTCACCACGATGGTCTTGCCGGTGAAGCGTTGGATATAGGGCAGCGCCTCGTTCAGCACTTTGGCGACGCGCAGGGCGGATTTACTATCCAGTGACATGGGATCTCGGTTCCTTTTATAGCTTTAGCATCTGTGATTCCGGCCGTAGGAGGCCTATTTCAAACGAGCTGCCAGTCCGGCACTACGAGTTTCGGGTCTATTTTTTTCAGCTGCGCCATCACCTGCCGGCGGATGCGCTCCAGGGCCTCGTCGCTTTCCGCCTCGAAGCGCAGCGTCAGCGCGGCGGAAGTATTGGAGGCGCGCACCAGTCCCCAGCCGTCGGCGTACTCTATGCGCAGGCCGTCGATGCTGTTGATGTCGGCATCGCCGAAATCGCCCTGTGCTTTCAGTTGCTCGATCAGGGTGAATTTCTCCTGTTCGTCCACCGGCAGCAGGATTTCCGGCGTGCTGGCCATCTGCGGCAGCGAGTCGAGCAGCTCGTCCAGGGTCTGCTCGCGCAGGGCCATGATCTCGAGGATGCGCGCGGCGGCGTAGATGCCGTCGTCGAAACCGAACCAGCGGTCCTTGATAAAGATGTGGCCGGAAAGCTCGCCGCCGAGGATCGCGCCGGTCTCGAGCATCTTGGTTTTCATCGGCGCGTGACCGGTCTTCCACATGATCGGGCGGCCGCCGTACTGGCTGACCAGCTGGCCCAGGGCGCGGCTGCTCTTCACGTCGAAGACGATATCCGCACCGGGATTGCGCGCCAGTATGTCCCGCGCCAGCAGCATCACCAGCTGGTCCGCCCAGGCGATGCGGCCGGAGGCGGAGATGAGGGTAACGCGGTCGCCGTCGCCGTCCAGGGCCACGCCCAGGTCGGCTCCGGTTTCCGCGACCTTGTCGATCAACGCCCGCAGGTTTTCCGGGCGCGACGGGTCCGGGGCGTGGTTGGGGAAGTTGCCGTCGATCTCGCAGAAGAGCGGCGTCACCGCGCAGCCGAGTTGCTCGAACAGCTGCGGCGCCAGCAGCGAGGTGGCGCCGTTGCCGGCGTCCACCACCAGGTGGGGCTGCCCGGCCAGGGCCACGTCGTTGAAGATCTCGTCGACGTAATTTTCCCGGATGTCCTGCTCGCGGTTGCTGCCCTGGCCGTTCTTGAAGGGGCCCCTTTGCATCAACTGGTGCAGGCGCTGCAGCTTGTCCTCCGCCAGCGGGCGCCCCTTCAATACAATCTTGAAGCCGTTGTACTCCGCCGGGTTGTGGCTCGCGGTCACCATCACGCCACTGCTGGTGTTCTTGCCCTTGGCGCAGGCGTAGTAGAGGAGCGGCGAGGGCACCAGCCCCAGGTCGACGGCGTTGCAGCCACTGTCGAGAATACCCTCCACCAGGCAGCTGCTGAGCAACTCGCTGCTGTTGCGGCCGTCGCGGCCCACCAGCAGTATCTCCTCGCCGGCGTGCTGGGCCAGGGTGCCGAGCGCGCGGCCCAACTGATAGGCGAAAGGTTCGTTGATCTCATCACCGGCGATGCCGCGGATATCGTAGGCGCGAAACACCTGTCTGGGGAAATCCGCGCTGGGCAACGGCTCCGGTTTCGCCGGCCTTTTGCGCTCCGGTTCGGGCTGGGCGCTGGGCGCCGCTGCCGCCGATTGCGGCTCGTTGTTCGCGCCGGTCGACAGCACCGCGGGCTTCTCTTCCAGTTCCGGCCGGCCGTCGGCCAGGTTCCGTTTGTCGCCGCGCGGTGCCGTCCTGCCGCTGCGCTCCCAGGGGGCCAGCGTATTGCGGGGCAGGAAGCGCAGCAGCAGAAGGAGGGAGATCACCAGGCCGATGACCGCGCCGATATAGATCCAGCGCGCGGTTATGCTGTGTGTTTTGACGAAGGTCCTGGAGGGTTTGAACTCTATCGACAGATAGCTGCCGCCGATCTTTGCGCTGGCGGCACCGCCGCTGCCCTGCCCCGCCTGCCACAGGGTCTGCGGCGGCCCGTCCGGGAATTTCTGCACCAGCCGGAGATGCCCGCTGCCGATGTCGAGCTGTTTCAGTACCGCCTCGAAGGTGGTGAAGGGCTGTGTGACCAACACCAGCTTTTCCTGCACGGCCAGGGAGGTGTGCAGCTGCCAGCTGTCGCCGCCGCCAGTGCGCAGAAATTCCACCGGCTGGCGGGAGTCGCCGCTGCGCTTGAGCAGATCCACCAGGGCGAAATTGAGCGCTGGGTTGGCGCCGGCGCCCACGCGCACCTGGTCTGCGGTAAAAACCTGTGCGGAGGCGTCTTCCGGCAGGGCGGTGGCCCGCAGCCATTCCGCCGCCGGCTTTTCATCCTTGCCGATATTCTGCAGCTGTCTGGCGCGTGCGGCCAGGTACTGTTGCAGTTTCGCGGCCTGGGCCTGCGCTTCCTGCTGGGTGGCCTGTTCAACCCGGGCGGCGCTGCGCGGGGCAATGATATTGCCTTCTATATAGAAGGCGCCGCCCAGCCAGGCCGTGGCCGCGAGCAACGACGGCAGCAGCAGGCGACTGTGGAATACGGAGCGAAGATCGGTTTTTCTGCGTGAAACCACGGGATTTTCGGTAACCTTCCAGTAATGGGTATCGTTATTGTGCCTGCGCCCTGGTGGCGATGATTTCTATCAACTGCCCGGCGAGTTCCGTTTTCAGCGCCGGTGGCAGCGCCTCGCTGCCGGTGGCGTCGATCACGGTCACGGCGTTGCGGTCGCTGTCAAAGCCGCTGTCGGGGGCGCTGACGTCGTTGGCGATGATCATGTCGAGCTTCTTGCGCGCCAGCTTGCCCTGCGCGTGCTCGATCACCTTTTCCGTTTCCGCGGCAAAGCCCACGGTAAAGGGGCGCAGTTTTGTGCGCGCCGCTATGCCGGCGACGATGTCGGGATTCTTGACCAGCGCCAGCGTCTCCTCGACCTTGTCCTCTCGCTTCTTGATTTTCTGCTGTGCCACCTCCGCCGGGCGGAAGTCCGCCACCGCGGCGGCGGCGATAAAGATGTCGCAGAGGTCGGCGGCGCGCTCGGCGGCGTCGCGCATCTCCAGGGCGCCGGTCACGTCCAGGCGCTTCACCCGCGGCGGCGTGGGGAGATTCACCGGGCCGGCGATCAGGGTCACCTCGGCGCCGGCGCGTTCGGCGGCGGCGGCCAGGGCGAAACCCATCTTGCCGGAGCTGTGGTTGCTGAGGAAGCGCACCGGGTCCAGGGCTTCGCGGGTGGGGCCGGCGGTGATGGCCACCCTCTTGCCGGCCAGGGAGCGGCGCGGGCGGAACAGGGATTCCGCCTCGGTCGCCAGCGCGTCCGGCTCCAGCATGCGCCCGGGGCCCAGGTCACCGCAAGCCTGGCTGCCGGCGGCCGGACCCCAGAACAGGACACCGCGATCCCGCAGCGTCTGCACGTTGGCGGTGGTGGCGGCGTGGCGCCACATGGCCTGGTTCATCGCCGGGGCCAGCGCCAGTTCGGCCTCGCTGGCGAGGCACAGGGTGGTGAGCAGGTCGTCGGCCAGGCCGCAGGCGAGCTTGGCCAGGAGCTGCGCGCTGGCGGGGGCGATCAGGATCAATTGGGCCCACTTGGCCAGTTCGATATGACCCATGGCCGCCTCGGCGGCAGGGTCCAGCAGATCGGTGTGCACCGGGTTGCCGGACAGCGCCTGGTAAGTCAGTGGCGTCACGAACTCCCGGGCGCCGGCGGTCATGACAACCCGCACCTCGGCGCCCCGTTCCTTGAGACGGCGCACCAGGTCGGCGCTCTTATAGGCGGCGATACCGCCGCTGATACCCAGCAGTATGCGTTTTCCAGCCAGGGAGGACATAGGCGCGATACCCAAGAAATGCGTTTCCGAAATTGGGAGAGCGGGTAAGATTAGCATTTCTGCGCCTGTTGGACTAAGGCAACGGAACTGGAACCACAGAGACTTCACGGAGGAGAGGATGCGGATTACGGACTGGCCGGCGGCGGAGCGGCCGCGGGAGAAGCTGCTGGAGCGGGGCGCGGCGGCACTCTCGGATGCGGAGTTGCTGGCGATTTTCCTGCGCACCGGGGTGACCGGCATGTCGGCGGTGGACCTGGCGCGCCAGCTGCTGGCGGATTTCGGCGGCCTGCGCCCGCTGCTGGAGGCGGGCCGGGAGGAGTTCTGTGCTGGCCACGGCCTGGGCGACGCCAAATACGTGCAGTTGCAGGCGGTGCTGGAGATGGCCCGCCGCCACCTGGCGGAGACCCTGCGGCGCACCGATGCCCTGTGCAGCCCCGGCGCGGTGCGCGACTACCTGTCCGCGCAGCTGCGCCACCGCAAACGCGAGGTCTTCTGCTGTCTCTACCTGGACAGCCAGCACCGGGTGATCGCCTTCGAGGAGCTGTTCGAGGGCACCCTCAACGCCGCCAGCGTCTACCCCCGCGAGGTGGTGCAGGCGGCCCTGCGCAAGAACGCCGCCGCGGTGATCCTGGCCCACAACCATCCGTCCGGCGTCAGCGAGCCCAGCCAGGCGGACATCTGGATCACCGAGCGCCTGACCCAGGCGCTGGAGCTGGTGGACATCAAGGTGCTCGACCACATGATCGTCGGCGAGGGGGCGGCGCTGTCGTTTGCCGAGCAGGGGCTGATTTAGAATGCGGAATGCGGAATGCGGAATGCCCATGAGTCCTCTGTAGGAGCGGCCGGTGGCCGCGATCGGTTTTGCGGCTTGCTCCGGCATCAATCGCGGCCACCGGCCGCTCCTACAGTAGTATCCTGCGAGTCCCGGCCAATGCTGTACAAAACTTGCCCCCCACAGCCTCTTCTGGTATAAAACGCCGCTCTTTGCGGCCGGGCCAGATTCTGAACAGTTTCCGCCGCCGCCCAGGAACCGGATTAGAATCCCGAATTGATGTCCCCGCCTCCGCCGACGCGGGCACGAGAGTTTTGAAGAGGCCAATCAGATGTCCAAGGTATGTCAGGTAACCGGTAAGCGTCCGGTCACCGGTAACAATGTATCCCACGCCAAGAACCGCACCAAGCGCCGCTTTGTGCCCAACCTGCACAGCCACCGTTTCTGGGTGGAATCCGAGAAGCGCTTCGTGAAGCTGCGGGTCTCCGCCAAAGGCATGCGCGTTATCGATAAGAAGGGCATCGATACCGTACTGAGCGAGCTGCGCGCCCGCGGCGAAAAAGTCTAAACCAGAGAATACGGGCGGCGGCAAGCCGCTGAGAGATCGGAGACAGAACCATGCGCGACAAGATTCGCCTGAACAGCAGTGCCGGCACCGGCCACTTCTACACCACTACCAAGAACAAGCGCAACATGCCGGAAAAAATGGAGATCAAAAAGTACGATCCCGTTGTCCGCAAGCATGTGATGTACAAGGAAGGCAAAATCAAGTAATTGCTCTTCTGATGAGTTTGCGAAAAAGCCCGGAATTTCCGGGCTTTTTTGTGGTTGGATGTTTGGGACTCGGGACTCGGGACTCGGGACTCGGGACTCGGGACTCGGGACTCGGGAAAGAATACCGAACTTTGATGCGAAGGTGCTGATGCCGGTGGCTGTTTGCGGGACCTTCTGCGGCCATGGATGGCCGTGGAGAGCGTACAGGGACGTATTCACAGCGTGTCCCGCAAACAGCCACCGGTAGCAGTGCCGCCAAGGACCGAACTACAGGGCTGGAAGTACTCAGGGCCGGGACAAAGACAAATGCCAGAATTGCCAGAAGTAGAAACCACCCGCCGCGGCCTGGCCCCACACCTGGAGGGCCATACCGTGCGTGCGGCCCGGGTGCGCCAGCGCCAGCTGCGCTGGCCGGTGGACAGGGGCTTCGAGAAGCGCATAGCCGGCGCAAAAATCCTGCGCCTGGAGCGTCGCGCCAAGTACCTGCTGGTGCACACGGACCGCGGCTGCGCCATCTGGCACCTGGGCATGTCCGGCAGCCTCCGTCTTGTTGGTGCCGAATGCGCCGCGGAAAAGCACGACCATATCGACTGGGAGCTGGACAGCGGCCTGCGCCTTCGCTACCGGGACCCGCGCCGCTTCGGCGCCCTGCTGTGGACCGACAGTGATCCCGCCGCCCACGACCTGCTCGCCCACCTGGGCCCGGAACCCCTGTCGGACGACTTCAGTGGCGACTATCTGTTCGAGACTTCCCGCGGCCGCCGCCAGCCGGTGAAGACCTTGATCATGGACGGGCGCATCGTCGTCGGCGTCGGCAATATCTACGCCAGCGAATCCCTGTTCCTGGCCGGCATACGCCCGGACAAGGCCGCCGGCTCCATCTCCCGGGCCCGCTACCAACGCCTCGCCGAGGCTATCCAGCAGGTACTGGCGCGCGCCATCGAACAGGGCGGCACCACACTGCGCGACTTTATCGGCGGCGACGGCCAGCCAGGCTATTTCGCCCAGCAGCTCAACGTCTACGGCCGCGCCGGCCAGCCCTGCCCCACTTGTGGCCGAGCGATCCGCGACCTGATCCTGGCCCAGCGCAACACCTTCTTTTGCAGCCGCTGCCAGCGCTGAAAGGCTTTCTATATTTCCTCAGGCCCACAGTATTGCGCGTCGTCCCCTTCCTATACTTTCCCCGAAGCCCGAACTTTTTAGCGAAGGGGGAGAGCAATGAAAAATATCTGGGTAGCGTGTGTCGTGGTGCTGGTCGCCGCCGGCTGCGGCCGCCGGGAGCCGGGACCACCCCCGGCCACAGAAACACCACAGGCGCCGGCCGAGCGGGCGCCGCAGCCCGAGCCACAACCGCTGCATTTTCCCGGCGTCGAGCGGCTGCTGGACCTGCGCAGCGGCCGCAGCCCGGCCGACTACATCGAGGCGGTGGAAAAGTTCCTCCGCGACAATCCGGACCTGCAGATAATCGTCGGCAAGGGCTGGGACGCCGCCGCCTTTGGCACCGCGCCGCCGCACAAGGCGCAGCTGGACCAGGTCAACGACCTGATTCCGATAGTGCTCTTCTCCCGCGACCACCGAATCATCTGGGCCAACTCCGAGGCCCTGGCCGCCGCCGGTATCGACATCGACACGCCCAATCCCGAAGGCGGCGCGATCGAAAAGGCCGACAACGGCCTGCCCACGGGTTTGCTGCGGGGCAGTGCCGTGCAGCTGGTGGAAAAAATCATTCCGAAATCGGTGGGCGGGGCAGTTCCATAGCGTGAACAACACAATGTTCCGACAGATGCGCCACATTGCACATCAGTGCAAAGACGTTGTCGCCGCCCGCGTTTGTCAACGTTATTGACCCAACGCACTCCCCTCCCGCCGCGGATCGGCGCCGCCGCGCAGTTCGCCGTCGACAATCGCGATGGCATGAAGGCCGCTGTTCAGTTCCCGCTGCACCACCTTGTGGCCCATTTCCTCCAGCGCCGCCACCGTATCCGCGGAAAAGTAGCCGCTCTCCAGTTCCACCTGCCCGCCGATGGCGCCGATATTGCCGGCGGCGATGGCCTCGGCGATTGGCATCCCCAGCCCCAGGTGGTAGAGAATGGTGCGCGCGGTGTAGTCGATGATCCGCGAGCCGCCGGGGGAGCCCACCAGCAGGCGCATGCCGCCGTCAGCGTTGAAAACGATGGTCGGCGACATGGACGAGCGCGGCCGCTTGCCGGGCTGGATGCGGTTGGCCACCAGGGCGCCGTCGGCGTTTTTCGGGGTGAAGGAAAAGTCCGTGAGCTGGTTGTTGAGCAGGAAGCCCTTGACCAGCAGCCGCGAGCCGAAGCCCGTCTCGATACTAGTGGTCATGCTCACGCCGTTGCCGTAGCGGTCGACGATGGACAGGTGGCTGGTGTTGGGCAGCTCCGGGGATTTCGCGGTCAGGCGTTTTTGCGCGAAGGCCGCCGGCTTGCCGGGCGCCACCGCGGTGGCCTTTTGCGGATCGATCAGTTGGGCGCGCTCCGCCAGGTAGGCCGGCGCCACCATCGCCGCGGTGGGGACCTCCACAAAATCCGGATCGCCAACGTAGGTGTTGCGGTCGGCGAACGCCAGCCCGGATGCCTGCGCAAACAGGTGCGTGAGTTCGCTGTCGCCCACCTCGTGGCGGTCCAGCGGGAAATGCCCCAGCATCCCCAGGATGGCGCCGACGGTGGTGCCGCCGGAGGACGGCGGGGCGGCACCGCACACGCGGTACTGGAGAAAAACACTGCACACCGGTTCGCGCGCCTTCGCGCGGTAGCTGGCCATATCTTTTGCGGTGAGCAGGCCCGGGTTGTCCGGGTCTTTGCGCACCGCCGCGACGATCGCCGCGGCGATCTCACCCTCGTAGAAGGCGTCCGCGCCCTTATCGGCGATAGTGCGCAGTGTCTGCGCGTAGTCCGGGTTTTTCAGGATATGGCCCACCGGCAGCGGCCTGCCGTCGGCATCGAAGAAATAGGCTTTGATGGCGGGGCGCACGGCCACCTGGGGCATTCTTTCCAGCAGTTGGCGCAGGCGCGGGGAAATGGCGAAGCCCCGCTCCGCCAGCTCGATGGCGGGCTCGAACAGCGATTTCCAGGGCAGTTTGCCGTCGCGCTGGTGGGCCAGCCCCAGCATGCGCACCGCGCCGGGCACACCCACCGAGTAGCCGCCGATCACCGCCTGGAAAAACGGCCGAGGGCGGCCGTCGCGCATAAAGTAGTTTTCGTCCACCGCCGCGGGCGCTGTCTCGCGGCCGTCGTAATACTGGAGTGCTTTCCTGTCGGCGCGGTAGCTGAGCATAAAGGCGCCGCCGCCGATGCCGGAGGACTGGGGTTCCACCAGCCCCAGCACCATCTGCGCGGCGATGGCCGCGTCTACCGCGGTGCCGCCGCGGGCCAGTATCTGTTCGGCGGCGCGGCTGGCGAGGGGGTTGGCGGTAACCGCCATAAAGTGCTCGGCGCTGGCGGACTTGATCTCGCCGCGCCCGGTGGCGATTTCCGGTTGCGGTTCTTCGGCGACGGCGGCGGGCAGGAAAACGGCTAGGGCGAGGAGCAGGCTGCGCACAAGGAAACTCCCGGTCAGGCAGGTATATGGCGAGTGTACCAGAAAGGGCTCGGGGCCCGACTGGGCCCTGCACGAAACGTTCCAGGGCTTACTGGGGCCGGATTTTCCGAAGGTTTCAAGCGGGCCCTGAGGGAGTTTCCCTCGCGGATAAGCTGAATTTTTCCCGCAGCGCCTGCTCCACCGCCGGCGGCACGAACTTGGCCACGTCGCCGCCGAGGGAGGCGATCTCGCGCACCAGGGACGAGGAGATGTAGGACAGGTGCTCCGCCGGCGTCAGGAACAGGCTCTCCATCTCCGGCGCCAGCTGACGGTTCATATTGGCGAGCTGGAATTCATACTCGAAGTCGGACACCGCGCGCAGGCCGCGCAACACGCCGTAGGCGTCCAACTGGCGCACCAGGTCGGCGAGCAGGATATCGAAGCCGATCACTTCCACATTGGGCAGGTGGCCCAGTACCCGCTGGGCCAGCTCGACCCGCTCTTCCAGCGTGAACAACGGGTTCTTGCGCGTGCTTGCCGCCACCGCCACGATCACGTGGTCAAACAGGCGGCAGGCCCGCTCCACCAGGTCCATATGGCCATTGGTGATGGGGTCGAAGGTGCCGGGGTAGACGACTTTTTTCATGGACCTGGGCTCTGTGGGGCCGAACGGGACGCGCATGGTAAACAATTTGTGGTTCCGGCTCAAAATCCGCGCTGGGGTCGATTCAGGACACTTCGGGAGAGGGAGGCCGGAATCGCTTCAGCAGGCCGACCAGAACCGCGGTCAGTACACTGCCGGCCAGGAGGGCTACGAGATAGCCCGGCCAGTGCTGCACCAGCGGGATCACAAAGACACCCCCGTGGGGACTGATCAGTTCGCAGCCAAAGGCCATCGAAAGCGCCCCCGCCAGCATCGAGCCCGCGATGCAGGAGGGGATCACCCTCAGCGGGTCCGCGGCGGCATAGGGTATGGCCGCTTCGGTGATGTAGGAGGCCCCCATGATCAGGCAGGTGCGCCCGGACTGGCGCTCCAGGGTGTTGAAAACGCGGGGAAACAACAGGGTCGCCAGGCCGAGCCCCAGTGGCGGCACCATGCCTCCGGCCATGGTCGCGGCCGGGGGCAGGTAGTTGCCGGCTTCGATCGCGGCAATGCCAAAGGTGTAGGCGGCCTTGTTGACCGGTCCTCCCATGTCGACGGCCATCATTCCCCCCAGCAGGACGCCCAGCACCACGCGGTTGCCGGTGTGAAGGCCGGCCAGCCACTGCGCGAGGGCATTGTTGATCGCCACCATCGGCTCGGACAGCCAGTACATCAGCGACCCGCACAACAATAGCCCGGCCACCGGGTAGATCAGGATAACGCGCATCGCATCCAGGGATTCCGGCAGCCGGCGGAAGAGCCGCTGCAGAAACAGGATGCCATAACCGCCGATCAGGCCGGCGACCAGGCCACCCAGAAAGCCGGTGCCGGCCTGCGTGGCGATGTAGCCGCCGACCATCGCCGGCATCAGGCCGAGCCGGCCGGCGATGCTGCGGCCGATAAAGGCGGCGAAAACCGGCACCATCAGGCCGAAAGCGCCCTGGGGGCCGCCCAGTTTGGCCAGTAGTGCCGCCATTGGATGGTAGTAGGGGGAGTCGGGATCGGTCGCATCTATGCCAAACGTAAACGACAGCGCGATCAATATGCCCCCGCCGACGACAAAGGGCAGCATGCCCGATACCCCCGCCATCAGGTGGCGGTATATGGCCATCTTGCCGGTGGTCATCAACGAGGGTGCGGCGGGTTCATCGCGTTGCGCCCCCTCGGTTTCCGGCAGCCGCAATGCCATCAGCAACACTCTTTGGGGATGCTGGATGGCCTCCCCCGCCGGGACCAGCAGCACCGGTTTGTCGGCGAAGCGGTCCAGATCGACGTCGCGGTCCACCGCCAGGATGACCGCGTCGGCCCGCCGTATCTCATCGTCCGAGAGGGGTTCGCGCACGCCGTCCGCGCCCTGGGTTTCGACACGGAGGTGCAGGTGCAGCTCGCGCGCCGCCTCCCGCAGTCGTTCGGCGGCCATAAAGGTGTGGGCGATGCCCACCGGGCAGGCGGTCACGGCGACCAGGTGGATTTCGCCTTCTTCGGGCGCTTCGGCGGCCGGCGGCAGCTGCACCCCCTCCGCATCGGCAAAGCACTGGAGTACCGCCTGCGCTGAGCTGGCCCGGAGCAACTGTTCGCGAAAGGCCGGATCGACCAGGTGGCTGGCGGCCGCCGCCAGTAGGTTGAGGTGGGTGCTGTCGACATCCGCGGGCTCGGCAATCATCAGGAAAAAGTGCGACGGATGGCCATCGAGGGCGCCAAAATCTACCCCTTCCGGCACTATGGCAAAGGCGAGCGCGGGCTCCCGGACTGTGTCGGAGCGGGCGTGAGGCACCGCCACCCCCTGCTCCAGGCCGGTACTGCCGGTCTTCTCGCGTTCCCGCACGGCGTCGAGAAAGGCCCCGGCATCCGCGAGCTTGCCGGCGCGATCGAGTAACTCGACCAGCTTAGCCAGGATCTCGTCTTTGCTGCAGGAGGGCAGATCGATCACTATGCGATCGACCGCCAGCAAATCGGTCAGGGCCATGGAGTCTTCCTACCCGGCGACGGCAATCCGGTGAATAAGGCGGGCTATGGTTCTTACTCAATGATAGAAAACAGCCTCATGCACACCTGCCCCGCCCGTTTCTCCTTGGCGATCCGCCAGCCGCCCGGCGGCAGGACAGCCTTGTCGCGGGGGGTTTCCACATAGACCAGTGCACTCTCTGCCAGATGGGGGCCGAGGGCGGCGAGGGTTTCCCGCCACAGGTCGCCGCCAAAGGGCGGATCTACAAATACGATGTTGTAGCGGGTGCCTGTCTGGGCGAGGAAATCGCTTGCACTGGTGTGGTGCACGCGACCGTTTTGCGCCCGAAGTGCGCTCAGTTGCTCTTTCAATATCTGTACCGCACTGCGGTTCAGCTCGACGAAATCCACCTCGGCCGCGCCCCGGGACAGGGCCTCCAGTCCCAGGGCACCGGAGCCGGCGAACAGGTCCAGGCAGCGGGCGCCGGGCAGGTGGAACTGCAGCCAGTTGAACAGCGTCTCGCGCAGCCGGTCGCCGGTGGGTCTGAGGCCCTCGACCGGCGCAAACTGCAGTTTGCGCCCCCGCCAGCGGCCACCGATGATGCGCAGCTGGGAAAGGGGTTGCGGGGCGGGTCTGCGCGGGGGGCGTCTGGGCAAGGCGATTCTCTGTAACAGCTGTGTGGGAACTGGAGCGGTGCTAAGATTAGCGCCTTTCTGCAAGCGGTACACCCGGACTCACGAATGATCTTTGACTTCCTGCGCAAAAAGAAGCCCAAGCCCGGCGAGACGGAAGCCGGAGCACCCGAAGCCCCGGAATCGGCGCCGGCGGAGGAATCCGCCGGGCCCGAAGCCGGGCGACCCGCTGAGCCAGTGGAGCCGGAAACGGTTGCCGAAAGCGCAACCGCGCCGGCCGAACAGCCGCCGGAGAAGAAAGAGGGGTTCTTCGCCCGTATCCGCCGCGGCCTCAGCCGCACCAGCAGCCAGTTTGCCGAGGGCATGGGAAACCTCTTCCTGGGCGCCAAGGAAATTGACGAGGAACTGCTGGAGGAGTTGGAGACCCAGTTGCTGATGGCGGATGTGGGGGTCGAGGCCACCGGCGAAATCGTCGACCGCCTCACCGAGCGGGTCTCCCGCCGCGAACTGGCGAACGGCGAGGCGCTCTACCGGGCCCTGCAGGAGGAACTGGCGGAGCTGCTCGACACCGTGGAGGCGCCGCTGGACATAGACGCCGGCAAAAAGCCCTTCGTCATTCTCGTTGTCGGCGTCAACGGCGTCGGCAAGACCACCACCATCGGCAAGCTGGCGCACCGCTACCTGAACCAGGGCAAGTCGGTGATGCTGGCCGCCGGAGACACCTTCCGCGCCGCGGCGGTGGAGCAACTGCAGGTCTGGGGCCAGCGCCACGATGTGCCGGTGGTGGCCCAGCACACCGGCGCCGACAGCGCCTCGGTCATCTATGACGCGGTGCAGTCCGCCCAGGCCAGGGGCGTCGACGTGGTGATCGCCGATACCGCCGGGCGCCTGCACACCAAGTCCAACCTGATGGAGGAGCTGTCCAAGGTGCGCCGGGTCATGGGCAAGCTGGACCAGAGCGCGCCCCACGAGGTACTGCTGGTGCTGGACGCCGGCACCGGCCAGAACGCCATCAGCCAGGCCCAGCAGTTCCGCGACGCCGCCGGCGTCACCGGGCTGGTGCTGACCAAGCTGGACGGCACCGCCAAGGGCGGTGTGATCTTTGCCCTGGCGCGCAAGTTCGGCATTCCGGTACGCTTTATTGGGGTCGGCGAGCAGGCGGAGGACCTGCAGCCGTTTGCGGCGCGGGAATTCGTCGCCGCCCTGTTCGGCCGCGAACCGGCCTGATTTCAAATTTTACTGTAGGAGCGGCCCATGGCCGCGATCGATCTTGTGGAGTTCTCTGGAATCCGATCGCGGCCATGGGCGGATGGCCGCCCCGCCGCTCCTACAACAAGCAATAACAAGAACAAATTGCCCGCATGATTACCTTTGACAGTGTCAACAAGCGCTACGAATCCGGCCAGGACGCCCTGGTGCGGGTCAGCCTGGAAATCGGGCGCGGCGACATGGTGTTCCTGACCGGGCATTCCGGCGCGGGCAAGAGCACCCTGCTGAAACTGCTCACTGCCATAGAGCGCCCCACCCGCGGCAGTGTGCTGGTGGCCGGGCAGAACCTGAACCGGCTGCGCAACAGCCAGATTCCCTACTACCGCCGCAACCTGGGTATCGTCTTCCAGAACCACCAGCTGCTGTTCGACCGCAGTGTCTTCGACAATGTGGCCCTGCCCCTGCAGGTGGCCGGCTGCAACAAGCGGGAAGTCGGCCGCCGGGTGCGCGCGGCGCTGGACAAGGTGGGGCTGCTGCACAAGGAGCGGCAGAACCCGATCGTGCTGTCCGGCGGCGAGCAGCAGCGCGTCGGCATCGCCCGCGCGGTGGTGAACAAGCCGGGAATACTGGTGGCGGACGAACCCACCGGCAACCTGGACCCGCAGCTGTCCGCGGAGATCATGCAGCTGTTCGCCGATTTCAACGCCGTGGGTGTCACCGTCATGGTGGCCAGCCACGACCTGGAGCTGGTCGCGCGTATGAAGCGGCGCGTGCTCACCCTGCAGGCAGGCCAGCTGATCTACGATGGAATCCCGAGCCGTGAAGCCGAATACGCCTAGTTCCAAAAGAAGTGTGCGCCGGCCGGAGCCCGAAGCCAGGAAAAGTGCCGGTGCCGTGACCGCGCGCACCCGTGCGGGCGACCGCTGGCACAGCTGGCTCGGCCACCACCGCGAGATGGCCGCCGAGTCCCTGCGCCGTTTCCTCGCCACACCGCTGGCCAGCGGGATGACCGCGCTGGTGATCGCCATTGCCCTGGCGCTGCCGGCGGCGCTGCAGCTGGGGCTCACGAATTTCCAGCGCGCCGTGGCCGGCTGGGACGGCCAGCCGCAGATCTCCGTGTTCCTGCACCGGGATGCTCGGGAGAACGCGGTGCGGGCCTTCGCCGACGAGTTGCGCGCGGACCCGGCCATAGAAGAGGTCACCTATATCTCCCCCGAGGAAGCGCTGGCCGAGTTCCAGCGGGCCTCAGGCCTCGGCGAAGCCCTCGCCGGCCTCGACGCCAACCCGCTGCCGGCGGTGTTGCTGCTGCGACCGCGGGATACCTCCAGCGAGCGCCTGGAAAGCCTGGCGCAAAACCTGCGCGACAGCGCCATGACCGACTCCGTGGTGCTGGATATGGCCTGGGTGCAGCGCCTGGCGCAGCTGGCCGAGCTGGGTCGGCGCCTGTCCGCCGGCCTGGCCCTGCTGCTGGCGCTGGGAGTGCTGCTGGTGGTGGTCAACACCATCCGCCTGCACATCGAGAACCGCCGCGAGGAGATACTGGTGGTCAAGCTGGTGGGCGCCACCGACGCCTTCGTGCGCCGCCCTTTCCTGTACAGCGGCCTTTGCTACGGCTTTTTCGGCGGCCTGCTGGCCTGGATTCTGGTGGCGGCTGGCGTGACGCTGCTGTCCGGTCCGGTGGCCGGCCTGTCGTCCTCCTACGGCAGCGGCTATGCACTGCGGGGGCCCGGCCTGAGCTACCTGCTGGGGCTGACCGCGGGCGCCGCGCTGCTGGGCCTGATCGGCGCCTGGCTGGCGGTGGCGCGGCATATCAAGGCCATTGAACCGCGCTGACCCTCAGGTTCGGTAAAGTAGGTTCGGTAAAGAAGCGCAAAGGCGGGTCCGGCGTGGAACCCGGCCCGGGGATAACCCCTCTAAGAGCCCGGTTATCAAGGTATTGCAGCACATGGTGGCGCCTGCGCGCGGGCTTCCTAATCCGCTTGCGCTAGTGCTACACTCCCTACCAATTTGCCGCCCGGCCCCGGGCGGCCAGCCGGCGGGGGCCGGCGAGCGAGATTTCAGAAGGAGAGACCTGAATGGGAACCAGCCTACAGCCAGTGCATATGCTGTCTCCGGGCGCCAACCTGGGTGCCTATATCCAGACGGTCAGCAGCTTCGAGGTGCTGTCCGCAGAGGAGGAGAAGCGGCTGGCGGAAGATCTCTATTACCGCGAAGACCTCAACGCGGCGCGCCAGCTGGTGCTGTCGCACCTGCGCTTCGTGGTGCATATCGCCAAATCCTACTCCGGTTACGGCCTCAACCAGTCGGACCTGATCCAGGAGGGCAATGTCGGCCTGATGAAGGCGGTCAAGCGTTTCAACCCCGAAAAGGGCGTGCGCCTGGTGTCCTTCGCGGTGCACTGGATCAAGGCCGAGATCCACGAATTCATCCTGCGCAACTGGCGCATCGTCAAGATCGCTACCACCAAGGCCCAGCGCAAGCTGTTCTTCAACCTGCGCGGGCAGAAGAAAAAACTGGCCTGGCTGACCAGCGACGAGGCCAGGGCGGTGGCCGAGGACCTGAACGTGGACGTGGCCCAGGTGCACGAAATGGAGGGCCGCCTCTCCGCCCACGACGCAGCCTTCGACGCCGGCGTGGACGACGATGACGACAGCGCCTGGCAGGCGCCGGCCCACTACCTGGAGGACCGCCGCTACGACCCGGCCTCGCAGCTGGAGCAGGACAACTGGCAGGAGACCAGCCTCAACAGCCTGGCCGCCGCACTGGAGCAGTTGGACGAGCGCAGCCGCGATATCATCCAGGCGCGCTGGCTGTCCGAGGATAAATCCACCCTGCACGAGCTGGCGGACAAGTACGGCGTCTCCGCCGAGCGCATCCGCCAGTTGGAAAAGAACGCGATGAAGAAAGTGCGCGTGGCTATGGAAGCCTGATAGCGCGCCTTTTCACCCGAGCGAAAAAAACCGCGCACAAGCGCGGTTTTTTTATGGCGGGGGAAGACCCACCCGGGGTAGAAGCGGCCGGTGGCCGCGATCGGGCTACCGGGAAACCCCGGACATCAATCGTTGGCCACCGGCCGCTCCTACGGCCAGAAAACCCGATCGCAAAACAAAGAGAAAACAATGACCAAATTCTACCTGCTGATCGCCGCCTTCCTCGGCGGAACCGGCGTAGTGCTCGGCGCCTTCGGCGCCCACGGCCTGCGCGGCAAAGTCGCGGAAAACCTGCTCGAGGCCTACAAGACCGGTGTCCACTACCAGATGATCCACGCCCTGGCCCTGTTCGGCATCGCGCTGCTGATGCAACACTGGGGCGAGAGGACGGCGCTGCTGGTGAGCGGTGCCCTCTTCGCCCTGGGCGTGCTGCTGTTCTCCGGAAGCCTGTACGGTCTGACCTTTGGCGGCCCGCGCTGGTTGGGCCCGGTCACGCCCCTGGGCGGCCTGCTGATGATCGGCGGCTGGGTGGCGCTGTTTGTCGCCGTGCTGAATTACTCCAGATAAATCCCTGTAGGAGCGGCGGGGCGGCCATCCGCCGGTGGCCGCGATCTGGCTCCCCGTCTCCAACAGAGGCCAATCGCGGCCACCGGCCGCTCCTACAGGAGACCAAATACAAAATTCGCAAATGAGGTCGCGAATAATGCAAGAAGAATCCGCGGAAGACTTTCCCTACCGCACCGAGTACAAGAAAAAATCCATCCGCAGCTACGTGATCCGCGCCGGGCGCATGACCGAGGGCCAGCGTCGCGCCTTCGACAATTACTGGGGCGAGTACGGCCTGTCCCTGTTCGCCGGCCCGCTGGACCCACGGCAGGTTTTCGGCCGCGAGGCGCAGCTGGTGCTGGAGATCGGTTTCGGTATGGGCGATTCGCTGCTGGCGATGGCGGAGGCCGAGCCGGACAAGGATTTTATCGGCATAGAGGTGCACCCGCCCGGCGTCGGCCGGCTGATCAACAACGCCGGCAAAATGGGCCTCAAAAACCTGCGCGTCTTTATGGCCGACGCGGTGGACGTGCTGAACGACTGTATTGCCGGCGGCAGCCTGGACAGGTTCCAGCTCTATTTCCCCGATCCCTGGCACAAGAAAAAGCACCACAAGCGCCGCATAGTGCAGCCGGAATTCGTGCGCCTGATCTCCGGCAAGCTGAAAGTCGGAGGTCTGCTGCACATGGCCACCGACTGGGAAAACTATGCCGAGCATATGCTGGAAGTGCTGGAAGCGGAACCGGGGCTTACCAACACCGCTGGCAAAGGCCACTATTCGGAACGGCCGGCGTTCCGCCCCGAGACTAAATTCGAGCGCCGCGGCCAGCGCCTTGGCCACGGCGTCTGGGATCTGCTGTATCGGCGACAATAGCCTCTGTGTGACGGCCTATTTCCCCGTCTATTCGACCTTTTTCACCGCCGACGGATTCCAGCTGCCGTCGAGAATCGAGGGCGGAGTCTCCTTCGGCCAGTAGAGGCGCAACATCAGGTTGAACTCGTCCCTGGGTGCCGGCAGCCAGTTGGATTCCTTTTCCGGCCCGGGATTCTCGTGCTGTATATAGAGGTCCACGGAGCCGTCGGCGTTCTTCTTCAGCGGGTTGCGCTGGCTGAGCGTATAGCGGTTGAGCGGGTTCTCGACGAAGAAATATTTGTCGTTGTACATGGTCAGCGACCAGAAACCCTCCACCGGCGGCATCTGTCCCTTGGGGATATGCATCACGTACTTATTGGCACCGGAGTAGGGCCTGCCCGCGGCGTCCCTGGTGGAGACCGGGTAGACCGCATCCTGCGGCCGGTTGGCGCCCAGGCCCACGGCGGTTATGAACGCGCGTTGCAGATAATCGGTGCCGTAGGTTCCGGTCCTGGTGGTGAAGAGCCAGCCGTTGATGTCTTTGCCCGCGGATTTGAAGTGGGCCTTGATCTTTTCAAAAGCGAGCCCGGGAACATCCTCCAGTGCTTTCTGCACAGCCGGGTCCAGCTTGTCGTAGGCGAAGGGTTCGCCGGGGGCTATGCCCAGCTTCGCCATTTTCGAGACCATGGGCGCATCGGCCGCTGCCGGTGGGTTGTCCTCCATCAGCTTCGCCAACAAATTGAAATAATCGGCGGTGCCGAGTCCGTTGACCTGATCGCGCACCGGCGTCTTCATATCGATATCGGGGTCCACCTTTCCCGGGGGAGGCGTGTAGTTTTTCCCATAGGCGCTGAGCGGCACCACCGAAATTTCGTCCTGCAGCTTGTGCACCTTGGCATAGTCTTCCGGCGTGCCGGTGGAATAGATACGGCCCAGCAGCCAGACCATGGCGGTGGGGGACTCGTATCGGGTGACGCCTTCGGGCAGCGACCCCTTCCAGCCCGACCCGGTGATCGCATAGGTCTGAGGGCCGGTGCCCGTGGTGCGCTTGCCGGGTACTTCGAATACATTGGTCCAGCCGTCCAGCATGGGGAGCAGGTAGTAGCGACCGTGGGCATCGGGCAGGCTCAATACCCAGGGCTCCTCACCCACATCGATCCAAGCAACGGTGTAAAGGGTATCGGCATTGGGGGCGGTCACGTCGTGGAAGGCTGCCGTGGGATACTTGCGCAGACGCGCGAATTGTCCCATGGGCGCGCGGCTGCCTTCCGGCTTGGCGACATTGGTCATTACACGGCGGGTCATCTCCATGGTGACCAGCGGATAGCCGTAGATATAGGCATCCATGGCGATGCTTTTGGCTTCCTGCGGTGACAGCGGTTCTGCCCGCGCCAGGGGGCCGAATGTGAAGGCGATGGCCACAGCCAGCGAAAATCTCAGAAGGGCGTCAATGGGGGTTCGCATGTGAAGGGTCTCCTGGCGCAAACTTTTGCAGTCTATAGGCCGATGGCGGCCGCAAGCAGTAAAACACTGGCGAGAAGGGTTCCCGGACGGATCTGTCTCCCGACTGTATTTACCCAGAAGATTAGACGGCTGCGCGAGAAGGTGCCCTGGGAGGCAGGTATTGGCGCGCCGCGGCCTCGGGTGCCTATACTCTGCCGGCGCCTCGCGGTGCCGCCCCCGTTGTCTGCTATCTTCAATCAGACGCACCGCGGAAACGGATCTTCCGGAGCTGGCAATGACAATAGGCCGTCGGCATTCAGCGCTTGTCCCCTGTATCTTCCTGACCCTGGGCCTGTGCAGCGCAGGGGCGCTCGCGGACCTGGAGGGAACGGCGACCCTGTACCTGAACGGTGGCCAGTACTGGTTTAACAGCGACCGGCTGAAGGGCACGCCGTTCAGGGGGTTTGAGCTGGAGGACACCACCGGCGGTGGGGGTGGTTACGGCTTTATGATCACCGACCGCTGGGGCATGGAGGGGGTGCTCGATTATTTCAGCGTGAGCGTGAAGGACATCGATGAGAAGGTGGAGGTCTACAACTACCACCTGGATATCCTCTACCAGTTTGGTGGCCAGTTCTGCGGCAATTTCTGCTGGCAGCCGTATGTGGCCTTCGGCGCCGGCGAGATCCGCGTGGACTTCAATGACTCCTCCGATTCCACTTTCGACTGGTACGACCGCCAGACCATGGTGAACCTGGGCCTGGGGGTGAAATACCGCCTGGGCCCGCGCTGGCAGGCGCGCGCCGATGCGCGCGCTTTCCAGGGGGTGGAGGAGGGTGGCCTGGATGGCTTTGTCAGCGTGGCCATCGGCTACCAGTGGACCGAGTACCCGGTCGTGTGGCACGACCGGGATGCCGATGGCGTTTTCGACGATATGGACCACTGCCCCCAGACCCCGCCCGGGGTCAGTGTGGGGGCGGACGGCTGTCCGGTGGATTCCGACAGGGACGGCGTGCCCGACTATCTCGACCGCTGCCCCGGCACGCCGTTCGGTATCGCGGTGAACGAGGACGGCTGCCCCGTGTAGAAGCGGCGGGCGGCCATCCGCCGGTGGCCGCAATCAGTCCCCGCGCGCCGTCTCCAGCCGCTCGGAGATTTCCAGCCACTGCATTTCCAGTTCCTCCAGCGCCTCGCGCTGTTGCGACTGCTCGCGGTTGAGACTCGTTATCTCCTCCTGCCGACCGCCGCTGTAGAGGCTTTCATCGGCAAGCCTGGTCTCCAGTTCCGCCAGCTTCTTCTCCGCCTGCGCCATCTGCTGCTCGACATTTTTGAGTTTGTTGGTGAGCGGTTTCAGCTGTTCGCGCAGCGCCGCCGCGGCGCGGCGCTGGGTTTTCCTGTCTTCGGCGGGCTTATCGGCGGCCGCGGTCTTTTCCTCGGCCTTTTCGTTGCGGCGGAAGGCGAGGAGCCACTGCTTGTAGTCCTCCAGGTCGCCGGCGTAGGGTTCGGCGCGGCCGTCCGCCACCAGGATGAATTCGTCCGCGGTATTGGCCAGCAGGTGGCGGTCGTGGGAAACCAGCACCACGGCGCCGGGAAATTCCGCCAGCGCCAGGGTCAGCGCGTGGCGCATCTCCAGGTCCAGGTGGTTGGTGGGCTCGTCCAGTAGCAGCAGGTTGGGTTTCTGCCAGGCGAGAATCGCCAGCGCCAGGCGCGCTTTCTCGCCGCCGGAAAAGCCCTGCACATGCTCGAACACCCTGTCACCGGCGAAGCCGTAGCCGCCGAGGAAATCCCGCAGCGACTGCTCGCTGGCATCCGGCGTCAACCGCTGCAGGTGCAGCAGTGGCGAGGCGTTGCCATCCAACGCCTCCAACTGGTGTTGGGCGAAGTAGCCGATCGCCAGGTGCTCGCCGCATTGGCGCTCGCCGCCGAGCGGCGCCAGCTCGCCGGCCAGGGTCTTGATCAGCGACGACTTGCCGGCGCCGTTGGGGCCCAGCAGGCCGATGCGGCGCCCGGGCTGGATGCCCAACTGCACCCTGCGCACCACCACCTTGTCGCCATAGCCGATATCCGCGTCGCGCAGGTCGATCAGTGGATCGGAGGTCTTGTCCGCCGCGGGCAGCGTAAAGCGAAACGGCGAATCCACATGCGCAGGGGCGATTGTCGCCATGCGCTCCAGCGCCTTCAGTCGGCTCTGCGCCTGCCTGGCCTTGGTGGCCTTGGCGCGGAAGCGGCGCACGAAGTCCTCCATATGCGCGCGCTCCGACTGCTGCTTCTCGTACTGCGCCTGCTGCTGCGCCAGCCGCTCGGCGCGGGTGCGCTCGAAGGCGCTGTAGTTGCCGCTGTATAAAACCAGCTGCTGCTGCTCGAAGCTGACGATGCCATCCACCACCGCGTCGAGGAAGTCGCGGTCGTGGGAGATAATCAGCAGGGTGCCGGGAAAACGCTGCAGCCACTGCTCCAGCCACAGGGTGGCGTCCAGGTCGAGGTGGTTGGTGGGCTCGTCGAGCAGCATCAGGTCCGCGGGGCACATCAGCGCGCGGCCCAGGTTGAGGCGGATGCGCCAGCCACCGGAAAAGCTTTTCACCGGGCGCTGCTGGTCCGCGTGGGAAAACCCCAGGCCGTCCAGCAGCTGCGCCGCGCGCGCGGGGCCCGAGTAGCCGTCGATGGCGGCCAGGCGCTCATGCAGTTCCGCCAACTGGCGCCCGTCGCTCCCCTCCTCCGCCTGTTGCAATTCCCGCTGCAACCGGCGGAGTTCGGCGTCGCCGTCCAGCACATAGTCCAGCGCGGTCTGTCCGCTCGCCGCCACCTCCTGCGCCATATGGGCGATACGCCAGCCGGCCGGCACTTCCACCCGGCCGCCGTCGCTTTCCAGCTGTCCCAGCAAAAGCTTGAACAGGGTCGACTTGCCGCAGCCGTTGGCGCCGATGATACCCACCTTGTGGCCTGGGAAAATGCGGCAGTCCGCGTTGTGCAGTAGCTCGCGTCCGCCCCGCTGCAGGGAGACGCCATGCAAATTGATCAAGGGAAATAACCTCTTGTGCCCGCGCAAATGCTAGGCTATTCGACATAAAACGGTCGGGATTCTAACGTGACAAAATCCGCACCTCCATCTTCCTCTTCGCACGATTCCCTGAACAACCCCCTGTGGCAGTTCAGCCTGGATTTCTACCGCCAGGCGGGTGTGCAGGCGTTTCTGCTCGACTGCCAGGACAGGAGGGGCGCAGACGTGTGCCTGTTGCTGTGGGCCAGCTACGCCACCGCCTGCGGACGCCTGCTGAGCGAGGAGAGCTGGCGCGTGGCCGATCGCGGCCTGGCGCCGCGCCGGCGCATGATCGCGAGCCTGCGCCGCTTCCGGCGCTGGTTGGGGCGATTGCGGCCGCGCGGCCGGGCCATCTACGAATACTGCAAGCGGTATGAATTGAAGCTGGAGCAGCGCCAGTTGGCGGCGCTGTGGAAACTGCAGGGGGAGAGCTGGCCGGAGGACCGCCCGGCGCTGGAACTGGCGGGGCAGCAGTACGGCCTGCTGCAAAAAGAACAGGCCCGCTGGGCGGGCCTGATCGAGCGTTACAAAGCCGGTTAGGGCTTATTCGTCGCCGCGGTTCTCACTGGAAAACAGGCTGTTGGGCGGCGTGACCGGAGTGATGGTCGGGGCTGGTTTCGGCATTTCGGCCGGTTTGCTTTCGGTCGCGGGCGGAGTGCCGACGGGGCGTGCCTCCGGGGTTTTGCCCGGAACCGGTGCGCTGCTGGCGGGCTTCTGCTCCGGCTTCTTCTCCACCGGTGCGGCCGGTTTCTCCTCTACCGGCGCAGTGGCGGCGGTCTCGGGTTTGGCCGTTTTGGCGGCGGCTTTGGGAGCCGCTTTCCTGGCGGCGGGCTTCTTGGTCGCGGCTTTTTTTGCCGGGGCCTTTTTCGCCGGGGTTTTTTTCGCGGCCGGCTTGCTGGCCGCCTTCTCAGCCGGCGCCTTGGCGGCGCTCGCTTTCCTGGCGGGAGCTTTCTTGCCGGCGGCTTTCCTGGTAGTCGCTTTCTTCGGTGCCGCCTTGGTGGTGGCGGTCTTTCTGGTGGCTTTCTTCGCCGCTGATTTTTTCTTCCCGGCCCCACTGCCCGCGGCGGCCTTCTCGGCTTTGGCGGCCGCTTTGCTGACGGCTTCGGCGAGCTTCAGCTCCAGTTTGGCCGCGGCTTCCGCCCGCTTGGCCTCCGTCGCCGCTTGTTTGGCCTGCTGCGCGGCATCGGTCAGCTTTTTCACGCTGGCCTTGGCGGCGTCCAGGCGCTTCTGTACCGCTGCTGTCTTGCTCTTTTTCGCCGCGGCGCGGGCCTGGGCGAGCTTGGTTTTGGCCTTGGCCAGTTTGTCCTGGGCGGCCTTCAGCGCCTTCGCAGCCTTCTGCGCGGCTTTGCCGGCATCGGCAACCTGCTTGGCCCGGGCCTTGTCCAGTTGAACGGTGAGCTTGGAGATTTGTGCTTCCAGTTCTGCGACTGGATTGACAGCTTTTCCTTTACGTTTGGCAGCCATGAGTCAATATCCTGAGGTTTATTATCGATTCGGCGCACCCGGGCAGCGCATCTGATCAGTGTTGCCCGGCATTAGTGCGGTCGGCACCGCTTTCACAGATTCATGCACCGATCGGTTGTTTTGGAACTGGCAGACCGCCCCTGAGGATTCCGCAACAACAACCGGTGGAAGGTCGATAATAGCGCTGTTCTCTCGAAAAATGTATGCCGCATCCGCGGAAAAAAAGCGACTCTTCGATGTTTTTGCCAATTCGCCGGGAACTCCGGAGCCATTGAGATGCCCCCGATATGTGAATCCAGTCGGTATGCACTGCAAGTCGCCATGGGTTAGACTTGCTGGGCGCTGGCGATGGGCAGGGGGTTGGGCGAATAGCCGAAGGCCCGGCTTGCTTGAGATGCCGCTTGAGAAGTCACACTAGGCGTTGGCCCCCAGGGCCGGACGAATCAACAAATGCAATACGGACAAAGAGACAACGCTCATGAATAAATATCCTTTGGCTGCAGCAGTTGCCCTGGGCCTCGCGCTGGCCGGCTGCAACAAACAGGAACCCAAACAGGCCGCCGAGGTTACCCTGGACACCCAGGAGAAGAAGGTCAGCTACATCATTGCCGAGGACATGGCCAAGCGCCTGGATTCCCAGGAAGTGAAGCTGGATCCGCAGGTGGTACTGATGGCCCTCAACGATGTGGCCGAGGGGCGCGAGTCGCGCCTGTCCGACGAGGACAAGCAGCAGGTCATCGCGGTATTTCAGGAGAAGATGCAGGCCAAGCAGCAGGAGATGCTGGCCAAGCAGGAGCAGGAATTTAAGGCGAGTGCCGAGAAGAACCTCGCCGAGGGCAAGGCATTCCTCGAGGAAAATGCCAAGAAAGAGGGCGTGGTCACCACCGAGTCCGGCCTGCAGTACAAGGTCATTACCGAGGGCAGCGGCGATTCCCCGAGCGCCGACAGTACCGTCGAGGTGGACTACAGGGGCACCCTGATCGACGGCACCGAGTTCGATAGCTCCTACGCCCGCGGCGAGCCGGTGCAGTTCCCGGTGAACGGTGTGATCAAGGGCTGGACCGAGGCCCTGCAGCTGATGAAAGAGGGCGCCAAGTGGGAGCTGTATATCCCCTCTGACCTGGCCTATGGTCCCGGTGGTGCCGGCGGCCTGATCGGCCCCAACGCGACGCTGGTTTTCGAGGTGGAGCTGCACAAGGCCAACGTGGGTAGCGACGACGGCGAGGAGAAGCCGGAGGAAGAGAAGCGGGAAGCCGAGCAGGAATAAGCCATTTCCCGGCGGCAAATACTGTGGGGGCGAACCTTGTGTTCGCCCCTTCTTTTTACGGGGTTGGCAAAAGGGCGAGCAGAAGGTTCGCTCCGGCGCACTTTCGTCGTTCCTGCGCCGGTATGACGACTGAATAAGGACTTGATTTCAAGCAGACTATCTGCAGGAATGCCATCCGGCCGTCAGGCCAACTGGTTCTTGTGCGCCGTATGCAGCAGCGCGATCATCCGGTCCTCCGATGCGAAGCGGGTCTCCAGGGCCTCGCCCAACTGCGACAGGTCCAGGGCCAGGCTGGAGAGGTCGTCGGTCTCCTGGTACTTATCGTTGAAGTCCACGGCGATATCGGTGGTATCGTCGATTTCCCGGTAGAGCTGGCGGGCTTGTTCCAGGCCGTCTTTGTCGTCAAACGCCTGGCCCTCGCGGATAAGCTGTTCGTAGACCTCGAAATGGCCGGCGGAAACATAGTCCACCAGCAACTGGCACAGCTGGCGCAGGTTGTCCTCCACTTCCCCGTCGCCGTCGACGAACTCCTTTTTCTCCGACAGGCTGCAGAAACGCACCAGCAGTGACTGCCGCGACTGCAACCAGCGATCGATAATCTCGCTCACACCGCCCCAACGCTCGCGCGCCGACTCACAATTTTCCAACATCTCCAAGCTTCCTTTGTTTGCTCTTACCGCTCATGGCCAGGGCGTGCAGCTCGCGCTCATGGCCTTATGGCAAGATAGGAGATTCGCCCGCCGGCGGCAAGAAGAGCAGCGGATTGGACGCCAAAATACCGCCGGTTACTATGCGCCTGTTTGCGCCGCAATGTAATAAGGAATCGATCGATGTATATCCCAAAACCTTTTCTCAATGAGGACAGGGAGTCCATGTGCCGGTTGATCCGCGAGTATCCACTGGCGGTACTGGTCACGGATGGCGCCGACGGCCCCTGTGTCGATCATGTGCCGATGGTGGTGGATGCGCAGGGCAAGGTGTTGCGCGGTCACATCGCGCGCGCCAACCCCCTCGCCCGGCAGGTGGCGGAGGTGCGGGCGCTGGCCGTGTTCAGGGGGGCGGACAGCTATATCTCACCGGGCTGGTATCCGGCCAAGGCCGAGCACGGCAAGGTGGTGCCGACCTGGAATTATGCCGCCGTGCACGCCGGCGGACGCTTGCGCCTGGTCGAAGAGGCGGACTGGCTGATGGCGCAACTGCACGCGCTTACGGAGCAGCAGGAAGAGGGCGCGCCCGCGCCCTGGGCGGTGGGGGATGCGCCGGCGCAATACATCGGGCGGCTCGCGGCGGCGATCATTGGTATCGAGCTTTCCATCGAGACACTCGAGGGCAAGTGGAAGGTGAGCCAGAACCAGACTGCCGAGACCCGCGCGGCGGTCGCCCGCGGCCTGCGCGAGCGGAACCGCGGCGCCGACTTGGTGATGGCCGACCTGGTGTGTCGGAGTCCTGAATGAGGACCTGGCGCAGCCTAGGGCGCCGATAAGCAGAAATACTCAGCGCTTGCGGAACGCCTGCCAGCCGCCGAAGAGTATCAGCCCGGCGAAGCCCACGGCGGACCAGCCGGGGATGCTGAGGCCCAGCATGGTCCACTGTATCTCCGCGCAATTGCCGTCGCCGGTGAGCAGGGTCCTGATCACGTCGGACACCGGGAAGGCGTCCAGCATATAGGTGATGCCGGGGCCGCAGGCCGGTACCTGGTCCTCCGGCAGGCTCTGCAGCCACAGCTGGCGACCGGCGAAGTAGAGACCGCCGATGGCCCACACGGAGACCAGCAGGCCGTAAATGCGCCGACCGATGGTGGCCGGGTTGTGCAGGAAGGCGACCAGCGATACCAGACCGACCCCCAGCAGCATCACCCGCTGGGTGATGCACAGTGGGCAGGGTTCCAGCCCCATCACATATTCGAGGTAAAAGGCGGCGCCCAGCAGGAAGATGACGGCGAGAAAAACCAGCAAAAAGGTTATGCGCGGGTTGGGTAGGCTCATGGCTTGTTGGGTCCTGCTATTTAATCGCTGCTATTTATTCGGTAATTCGTGCTGCCGAAACCGGGCGGCTTCGAGATTCAAGTCGGCAAACAGTGATTCGAAATTGTGTTCCAGTGCCTCCCGGGCGGCGACCAGCTCGGGCAGCGCGCGATGCAGCGGCACCGGCCGGCGCAGCCTCTCGCCTACCCGCTCGAGGGTGCGTGCGATCACCTGCTCGTCGCGATAGCGCTGCAACAGTTTAAATTGCTCGGCGTGGGCGACAAACGCCCGCGCGCGCGGCGGAATATACCGGCTGCGGGCGTGAAAGTCCCGCCAGCATTGGTCACAGAAGTCTTCCAGCGGCTGCGGGTGCCAGCGGGTCCACTGGCGGCTGAGCAGGTGATCGAACCAGATATCCAGGATGATGCCGGCGTAGCGGCGCCAGTGCGGCGACAACCGGGCCAGGGAATCGCGGTAGGCGGGGTGGTCGTCGGTGCTGGCGTCGATGCGCCGGTGCAGGCGTATGCCCGCTTCGACCGCCGCCGGCAACTCGCCTTTGAGGGGACCCTTGACGAAATCCCCCAGCAGCCCGCCCAGGCGCCAGTCCGGGTCGGGGCCGGACAGCAGCAGGTGGGCCAGATAGTTCATGGGTACCTCATGGCCGGGTGTCCGCCAGGCTACCTCTGGCAAAAAACATACTGCGCATAGTAGTGGCCGAGAAAATCCTCGAAAGTTCCCCGGTCCGCCTCCTCCACCTGATCCTGCCTCTGCAGCGATTCCCCGGCCAGCTGTGCGAAGTGGCGCTGTGTCCCGGCGTCCAGCGGCCGCTCGACAAAGTAGCGGCGGTGCTGCTCGGCCTTGTCGGAAGCCCACTGGAAAAAGCTCTGCCCGCGGCTGCGCATCTCTTCGAGTATCTGCGCCGCGGGGGTGAGTGCGGTGCCCGCGACTTTGGCGCGCTGGGCCTCTACCGCGCGGCGGTAGCTGTCGCCGCCCCAGGCGCGGTCGAGCAGGTCGGCGATGGGGGCCATTTCGTCCAGCAGGCACGCGGCCCAGTCGGTCAGCTTCACTTCGCCGCCCCCGCCGTTCTGGTGGATCAGCCGCAGCTCGGGATCGCGGCCGCGGTAGACGGTGCGGTTCTGGTTTTCCTGTACCGCGCGGTAGTCGGCATCGTCGGCCTTGGGGCTCTTCGACAGCAGGCAGTGCAATAGAAAGCTGTCGAGGAAGCGTATCTGCTGGGCGTCTATGCCCACCGGTGCGAAGGGGTTCAGGTCGAGACAGCGCACCTCGATGTACTCGACCCCGCGGTTGTCCAGCGCCGCGAGCGCCGTTTCGCCCATTCTGGCCGGGTTCTTGGGCCGGATCGGCGAGTAGAATTCGTTTTCGATCTGCAGCAGGCCGGTGGAGAGCTGCTGGTAATTGCCCGCCGAGTCCCTGGTGCCGAGTTCGTGATAGGGCCCGTAGGGGCGGCTGATGGCGGCGCAGAGGGTGGACAGGTAACTGGGCAGGTCGTTGTAGCAGACGATCAGCGATTGCTGCGCGTCGCTGTTATAGCCCAGGTCGCCCATGCGCAGCGAGGTGGCGTGGGGCGCGTGCAGGGTGCGGCCGTCGCCGTTGAAGGGCTCCAGGCTGTGCTCGCGGCCCTCGACAAAAGAAGCACACACCGCTGGCGCGGCGCCGAACAGGGTGATCAGCAGCCAGTAGTGCCGGCGGAAATTGCGGATCAGGTCGAAGTAGCGGCGGGTCTTGAACGCTTCCAGGTCCTCGCTGCTGCCCTCGTGTTCGTGCAGCCACTTCCAGAGTGCATCGGGCGCGGAAAAATTGTAGTGAATGCCGGCGATGGTCTGCATGGCGCGGCCGTAGCGCAGCCCCAGCCCCAGGCGGTAGATGGTCTTCATGGTGCCGCTGTGGGAGCTGCCGTAGCGGGCCACCGGAATGTCCGCGTCGGCGCCGATGCGGCAGGGCATGCTGTTGACCCACAGGCGTTCGTCACCGATCTGGCTGTAGGTATAGCGGTGGATGCGGTCGAGGGTTTCCAGCGCCTCCTCCGGCGTCGCCACCGGCGGGGTGATAAATTCCAGCAGCGCCTCGGAGAAGTCGGTGGTGATGCAGTCGTGGGTGAGCGCCGAGCCGAGCGACGTGCCGTGGGGTGTCTGCGCCAGGGCGCCATCCGGGGTGACCCGCAGGCTCTCCTTCTCGATACCGCGGCGAATGCCCTTCAGCAGTTGCAGCGCTTGCGGCTGGGCCAGTGCGGCCAGGTGGGAAATGGGCACTCGTAACTCCTTAATGGGACTGCCGCGCTTTGACCCCGATATGGGGGCGGCGGGGGCTTTCTCAAGCGGTCGGGAGTGCCGAGGCTGCTGCCGCGTCGCTTTCCGCCCCATCCCGTTCGGCTTCGTCCGGCTGCTGTGGCTCTATTTCCGGGGGCTCCTCCGGCGCAACCTCCGGGGGCTCATCCGGTTCCGCTTCCGGGATTGGCTCGGGGGGCACTTCGGGGTTGCTCTCGGGGGGCATTTCCTCCGGTGAGCCCGGCTCTATCTCCGGCTCGCCCTGCGCGGCTTCCGCTTTCGCGGGCGCCGGCTTTTCACCCAGGGCCTCCTCGGGCACCTGCGGCTGGCCCTTGGCATTCAGTTCGCACCGCAGTAGCTCGATACGCAGGTTCACATCGCGGGTGTTGGCCTCGAACATCTGGTTGATGGCGACATCCTTGTGCTCGCTGCGAAACAGCCGGCTGGCATCGCGGCCGTCGATCCACTCGTTGCTTTTGCTCAGGAACTGCTGGTGCTGGTTGGTCAGCACGTAGACGTGACTCATGCGGCAGGGGACTTTTAACGCTGTAACAGGAGGGCAGTGTAGCGACGGGGGCGGCGTGGCTCAAGGTGGCCCTGGCTGGGCTTTTCCGGATTCCGCTGCGCTCCATCCGGGCCAGTCGACAGGCGTAGCCCGGATGAAGGCGCGCAGCGCCGGAATCCGGGGGTCAGAGTGGCGCCAGCGGATAGTGCTCCGGATAGGGCAGCCGCGCCGCGCCACTATCCACCGCGGCGCGGGCCACCGCCGCGGCAACGTCCGGCAGCAGGCGCGGGTCGGTGGGCTTGGGCAGGATGTAGTCGGGGCCGAAGGAGAGTTCCACTCCGCCGTAGCCCTCGCGCACCGAGTCCGGTACCGGCTCGCGGGCGATCCTGCGGATGGCCTCGATGGCCGCCAGTTTCATCTCCTCGTTGATGCGCATCGCGCGCACGTCCAGGGCGCCGCGGAAGATAAACGGGAAGCAGAGCACATTGTTGACCTGGTTCGGGTAGTCCGAGCGGCCGGTGGCCATGATCAGGTCGTCGCGCACGCTGTGGGCCAGCTCCGGGGCGATCTCCGGGGTGGGGTTGGAGCAGGCGAAGACCACCGGCTTGGGCGCCATGCGCTTCAGCTGCTCGGCGGACAGCAGGTCCGGCCCGGACACGCCGAGGAAGACGTCGGCACCCTCGATGGCGTCGTCCAGGGTGCGCATCTCGGTATCCCGCGCCCACTCGCCCTTGTAGGCGTTGATGTCGGTGCGCCCGGCGTGGATGACGCCGCGGCTGTCGAGCATGGTGATCTGCTCTTTTCTGGCGCCGGCGGCCAGCATCAGCTTGCAGCAGGCGGTGGCGGCGGCGCCGGCGCCGAGGCAGACCATGCGCACTTCATCGATCTTCTTGCCCTGGATCTCCAGCGCGTTGAGCATGCCGGCCACGGTAACGATCGCGGTGCCGTGCTGGTCATCGTGGAACACCGGCACCGGGCAGCGCTCGATCAGCGCCTCCTCGATGTGGAAACACTCCGGCGCCTTGATGTCCTCCAGGTTGATGCCGCCAAAGGTGTTGGCGATGGCGGCCACCGTCTGGATAAACTGCTCGGGGCTGCTGGTGTCCACCTCGATATCCATCGAATTGATGCCGGCGAAGCGCTTGAACAGCAGCGACTTGCCCTCCATCACCGGCTTGGAGGCCAGCGGGCCCAGGTTCCCAAGGCCGAGGATGGCGCTGCCGTCGGAGATCACCGCCACCAGGTTGCCCTTGCCGGTGTAGCGGTAGGCCGCCTCCGGGTCCTTGGCGATCTCGCGCACCGGCTCGGCGACGCCCGGGCTGTAAGCCAGGGAAAGGTCTTCCTGGGTCTGGGCGGGAGTGGTCACTTCAACCGATAGCTTGCCCGGGGTCGGCAGCGCGTGGTAGTCGAGCGCTGCCTGGCGCAATGAATCCGTCATCTTGGAAATGTTCTCTCGAATACAGCGGGGATGCCTCTGCGGGCGTCTCCCTGATTACTGCGGGGGGCGGAGAGAATAACCGACAGCGCCCTGTCGCCACAAGCGCAAAAGTCAAGCGGGACCGCTAATTCCTACTAATTTCGATGGTGAATTGCGAGTCGAGAGAAATAAAAAAGCGTTTATTCCGTGGAAGGCGAGATGTGTATTTCGACCCTCGGTCCACCAGCCAGCCTTTCACCTCGATTTGCGCTCCTTGCCAATCGCGCCGTGTCAGTTGGCCATAATCCCCTGCGGATCGGGGCGCAGAGTCGCCATAACGCCCAGCGCCGGGAAACTCCTAAGCTTCCCGCAACACAAATTGCGGATCTCTTCTTGCCAAGATGAGAACGATCGTTCTACACTTGAGCCATGAACAGAGTCCAGCAGGCTGAGCCCCTTAACCGGCTCCTCGACTGCACCGAGCAACTCATCTACCAGGGCGGAATCTGTGCCACAGGCATGGACGCTATAGTGAAGCTCTCGGGAGTGTCGAGAAAAACTATCTACAAGCACTTTGGCACTAAGGACAGGCTGGTGGCCGAGGCCCTTAAGCGACGCGATCTTCGCTGGATGGCCTGGTTCGAAGCCGGCCTTGCCCGCTTCGAAGGCCCGAGGGCCCAGTTGCTGGGGGCCTTCGAGATCCTGGACGATTGGTTCAACTCAACAGATTTTCAGGGCTGCGCCTTTATAAATACCGCCGGGGAAGTGTCTAGCCCGGAAGATCCGGTTCGGCAGGTTGCCAGGGCCCATAAAGAAAAGCTGCACCAGTGCCTGATGCAGCGGTGCGCTGATATCGGTGCCAAGGCGCCGCAGCAGCTGGCCGGACAGTTGTTGCTGCTCATCGACGGCGCCATCACCAACGCTCTGGTGTCTGGCAGGTCCAGTGTCGCCGTGGACGCACAGAGGATCGCTGAGATCTTGCTAAAGGCCGAAGGGCTATAGCTATAGGAGTACACCTATGTCAGATGAACTACGCCATCCCCTGCCCCCCTTTACGCTGGAATCGGCCAAGGAAAAGGTTCGCTTGGCCGAAGACGGCTGGAACAGCCGCGATCCGGCCAGGGTGGCCAAGGCCTACAGCCTGGACACCAATTGGCGAAACAGGGCCGAGTTTGCGAAGGGACGCGATCAGGCCCAGGCCTTCCTTGAGCGCAAGTGGGACAAGGAGCTGGACTACCGCCTGATCAAAGAACTTTGGGCTTTTACCGGCAACCGTATCGCCGTGCGTTACGCCTATGAATGGCACGACGACAGCGGCAACTGGTTCCGCTCCTACGGCAACGAGAACTGGGAGTTCAACGACAAAGGCCTGATGGTCAACCGTTACGCCTGCATCAACGATCTGCCGATCAAGGAAAGCGAGCGCAAGTTCCGCTGGCCCCTGGGCCGGCGCCCGGATGACCACCCTGGCCTCAGTGATCTTGGCCTGTAATACAACTTGGCCTGTAAAGCAAAAGGGCAGCTGTGCTGCCCTTTCCACAGCAGGGCACAAAAGAACGCCGGCAGCGGAAAACAAAAAAGCACCGAGGGAAGCCCAGGGTGCTTTCTTTGCAGTAGTCACTGTGCTGCGCCCTATAGAGCGCGCCGGACTTATTTGGCGATACGGCTGCCAAAACGCTTCTTGAAGCGGTCCACGCGGCCGCCGGTGCTCGCTTCGCGCTGCTTGCCGGTGTAGAAGGGGTGGCACTGGGAGCACACGTCGAGTTGGATGTCCCTACCCAGGGTGGAACCAGTCTTGATCACGTTGCCGCAGGAGCAGGTGGCGGTAACTTCGGCGTAGTTCGGATGGATATCGGTTTTCATGATGGCCTCTTTTCGAATCCGCCACCCGATCTGCTGCCGGGCACGGAGTCGTCGTTGGTGCAGGAACCGCCAGCGGGGCGCCAGGATTCCGGGCTGTTTAAAAAGTCGGCGCATACTATCAGATTAGCGCGGGGGTTCAAGCGCAAAGTGCCGGCACCCGGGACTGGGGACTGAACTCGGGACTCGGGACTCGGGACTCTACCGCGAAGCCGGATCGAATAGCGCCCCTCCCCCGCTTGCGGGAGAGGGGCCGGGAGAGAGGGTGGGGAAGAAGGCAACTGCGCTATCATGCGCCCCTTGATCCAGCAGTAGGGGGAGGGCGACTTGGCAAGCGACGGCGCAAATCCGGCAATTCTGCGGCTGGCGGTACCGGTACCGCTGCGGCGCCTGTTCGACTACCTGCCCCCCGCGGGCGTCGATCCGGCAGGCCTGCTGCCCGGCCAGCGCCTCTGGGTGCCCTTCGGCGGGCGCAAGCTGGTGGCGGTGCTGGTGGATATCGTCAGTGAGTCCCCACTCGCACAATTGAAGCCGGCGCTGGAACTGATCGACTGCGAGCCCCTGTTCGATGGCCGCAGCCGCGACTTCCTGCACTGGGCCGCCGACTACTACCAGGCGCCGCTGGGCGAACTCTACGCCGCCGCCCTGCCCGCCGCCCTGCGCAAGGGCCGGCCGGCGGACCACTGGGCCGAACAGTGGCTGCGGCTGACCACCGAGGGCAAGGGGTTGCCGGAATCCGCACTGGCGCGGGCGCCAAAGCAGCAGGCCCTGCTGCAACTGCTCCTGCGGCGCGGCCGCCAGAGCCGCACCCAATTGAAGGCCCTGGAGCATTCCGCCGCGGCCATACGCGCCCTGCAGGATCGCGGCCTGGTGGAGTGGATCGCCGGCCCGACCGTCCCTCCCTCTATCCCCGCCGCCGAAGCAGCGGTACCGCCCCAATTGAACCAAGAGCAGCGGCAGGTGCTGGAGGCGATCCCGGCGGATGGCTTCTCCGCCTCCCTGCTCGAGGGCACCACCGGCAGCGGCAAGACCGAGGTCTACCTGCGCCTGATGGAGCGAGTGCTCACTGACGGCAGGCAGGCGTTGCTGCTGGTGCCGGAAATCGGCCTGACGCCGCAGACGCTGCGCCGCATCGCCGCGCGTTTCCCCGGCCACAGCATCGCCGCCCTGCACTCGGGCCTGGCCGACGGCGAGCGCGCCCAGGCCTGGCTGTCCGCGGCCGCGGGCACGGCGGACATTGTTATCGGCACCCGCTCGGCGGTGCTGACCCCCCTGCCCCACCTCGGCGTGGTGATCGTTGACGAGGAGCACGACGGCTCCTTTAAACAGCAGGACGGCGTGCGCTATTCCGCCCGCGACTTGGCGATGGTTCTGGGGCGCAATGCCGGCGTGCCGGTGCTGCTGGGCTCGGCGACGCCGTCCCTGGAGAGCCTGCACAATGCCCTCACCACCCGCTACCAGCACCTGCGCCTGCGCCAGCGCGCCGGCAATGCGCGCCCGCCGCAGATCCATGTGGTCCCCACCCTCGGCCAACCGTTGGAGGAGGGCTTCGCGCCCCAGGTGCTGCGCCATATCGGCGACACCCTGGCCCGCGGCGAGCAGGCGCTGGTATTTATCAACCGGCGCGGTTACGCGCCTACACTGGCCTGCGACGACTGCGGCTGGCTGGCCGACTGCCCCCACTGTTCCAGCAAGCTGACCCTGCACCGGCGCCAACGCCAACTGCGCTGCCACCACTGCGACTACCGCCGGCCGCTGGTGGACAGCTGTCCCCAGTGCCACAGCCGCGCGCTCAGTGCCCTCGGTGGCGGTACCGAGCGCAGCGAGGAATTGCTGGCGCGGCGCTTCGCCGACTACCCGGTGATCCGCGTCGACCGCGACACCACCGCCAGCAAGCAGGCCCTGGACAAGCTGCTGGCCCCGGCGCGGGACGGCGAGCCCTGCCTGCTGTTGGGTACGCAGATGCTGGCCAAGGGCCACCATTTGCCGCGGGTTACCCTGGTGGTCATCCAGGACGCCGACGGCGGTCTCTTCAGCGCCGACTTCCGCGCGCCGGAGCGTACCGGGCAACTGCTGGAACAGGTGGCCGGCCGCGCCGGGCGCGGCGATCTGCCCGGGCGGGTGCTGGTGCAGAGCCGCTACCCGGAACACCCGCTGCTGCAACTGTTATTGGAGAAGGGCTACGGCGCCTTCGCCCGCCAGCTGTTGCGCGACCGCACCGTGGCACAGCTGCCGCCGCTGCGCGCCATGGCGCTGGTGCGCGCCGAGTGCGAGGAGCCCAGGTGGGCGGAGGAATTCCTGGAGGCGGCGCGGGCGCAGATGCAGGCACTGGCGCCGCCCTCACCGCAGCTCACCTACCTGGGTCCGGTACCGGCATTGCTGGAGCGCAAATCCGGCCGCTTCCGCTTCTACGTGCAGGTCACCGCGGAGAAGCGCGGCCAACTGCAGCCGCTGCTGGCACGCCTGTGCCAGTGGGCCGAGGGCTACAAAAATCGCCGCCTGCGCTGGGCCGTGGATATGGATGCGCAGGAACTGTCGTAAGGAATAACGGGGCGATTGGCGTTACAATTCTCCACGCCAACCGAGAGGTTTGATAAGAACAGGAAAGAGAGTGTCATGAGCCGTCGCAACGCCAGCCGCCGCAGCAGCAGTTCCGCGGGCAAACCCGCCTGGGTCTGGTTCGTATTGGGCAATTTTGTCGGCGGCTTCGTGGTCTTTATGATCTTCCTGTACGGCCTCAAGCAGGAGGGCAGGCAGGCCGCAATCGCCAAGCGCCAGCCGCCGGCGAAGGAGGCCGAGGACAAGTCGCAGGCGCCGCGTTTCGATTTCTACACCCTGCTGCAGGAAAACGAGGTATCGGTGCCGCCGCCGAAGACCGCGCGGCCGGCGCAGCGCAACGGCAGTGATTCCGGGTCAAAGGACGCGCCCGCGCAGACCGCCACCGCCGATCCGGCACAGGTCTACATACTGCAGGCCGCCTCCTTCCGCGACGCCGCCGAGGCGGAGCGGCTGCGCGCCCAGCTCACCCTGGCCAACCTGGACGTGAAAGTGGAGACCGCCACCGACAGCCGCGGTACCTGGCACCGGGTATTGGTCGGCCCCTACAGCAACCGTTCGCGGGTGGCCAAGGCGCGCGAGGTACTGGCCGACCACAAGCTGATGCCGCTGGTGCTCAAGCGCCCGGCGCGCTAGCCCGAATTTCTCCGGGCTAGATCTCCGGCTTAACCAGTTTGCGCGTCAGCCTGTGCGCCAGCGGCGCTATCAGCGACACCAGTGGAAACGCCACTACCCACGCCACCACCCAGGCGCGCAGCCAGCGCAGTATGAAGCCGGCATCCAGGCCGGTGTTGATAAAGGTGATGACCCCGGACATCAGCAGCGACATCAGGCCGGACATGATCAGGGCGAATACCGGGGTGTAGAAGCGCGAGGGCAGGGAGGCCAAATCGATTCTCCGCGAGGTGACAGCAGCGCGCATTATAGCCACCTCTGTTGAAATCCCGCCCCGCCGGCCTCACTTACTGAATCTGAATCGAATTCCTCTTGTAGGAGCGGCCGTTGGCCGCGATCGGACTAAGCCAGTAGCTACATCGATCGCGGCCAACGGCGGATGGCCGCCCCGCCGCTCCTACAGACACAGCACGCAATTTCGAGGCGCTCACGTGGAACAGTATCGCGGAACCACCATCCTCTCCTGCCGCCGCAACGGCAAGGTCGTTATCGGCGGCGACGGCCAGGTCTCCATGGGCAACACCATCATGAAGGGCAACGCCCGCAAGGTGCGCCGCCTGCACGATAACAAGGTGATTGCCGGCTTCGCCGGCGGCACCGCCGATGCCTTCACCCTGTTCGAGCGTTTCGAGGCCAAGCTGGAGGCCCACGGCGGCCAGCTGACCCGCGCCGCCGTGGAGCTGGCCAAGGACTGGCGCACCGACCGCGCCCTGCGCCGCCTGGAGGCGCTGCTGGCGGTGGCCGACGCCACCGCCAGCCTGATCATCACCGGCAACGGCGACGTGATTCAGCCGGAGGACGACCTGATCGCGATCGGCTCCGGCGGCCCCTTCGCCCAGTCCGCCGCGCGCGCGCTGCTCGACAACACCGAACTGGACGCGCGCACCATCGTCGAGCAGGGACTGAAGATCGCCGGTGATATCTGTGTCTATACCAACCAGAATCACGTTATTGAAGAACTGAGTTACTGAAAGATTCCATAGGAGCAGCCCCTGGGAACGCCGAGCTCCAGCTCGGCATGCGGGCCGGAGGCCCGCCGTCGCGGCCAACGGCCGCCCCTACAGAATGCTCTCCCGAATCGCATACGAGAATTCCCATGTCCGAATCCCAAATGACCCCCCGCGAAATCGTCCACGAACTCGACCGCCATATCGTTGGCCAGCAGGACGCCAAGCGCGCCGTGGCCATAGCGCTGCGCAACCGCTGGCGGCGCATGCAGGTGAGCGAGGAACTGCGCACGGAAATCACCCCGAAGAACATCCTCATGATCGGCCCCACCGGCGTCGGCAAGACCGAGATAGCCCGCCGCCTGGCCAAGCTGGCCGGGGCGCCCTTTATCAAGGTGGAGGCCACCAAGTTCACCGAGGTGGGCTACGTGGGCCGCGACGTGGAATCCATCGTGCGCGACCTGGTGGAGACGGCGGTGAAGATGGAGCGCGAGCGCGCCATGGGGGTCGTCGAGCAGCGTGCCCAGGATGCCGCCGAGGAACGGGTGCTCGATGCCCTGCTGCCGCCGGCGCGCTCCACCGAGCCCGGCGACAAAGACACCGGCACCCGCCAGCTGTTCCGCAAGAAACTGCGCGAGGGCGGACTGGACGACAAGGAAATCGAAGTGGACGTGTCCACGGCGCCCGTGGGGGTGGAAATCATGGCGCCCCCGGGCATGGAGGAAATGACCAACCAGCTGCAGGGCATCTTCTCCAATATGGCTCAGGGTAAGACCAAGAAGCGCAAACTCACCGTAAAGCAGGCCCTGAAGCAGCTCACCGACGAAGAGGCGGCCAAGCTGGTCAACGACGAGGAAGTGAAGGCGCGCGCCATCCAGGCCGCGGAGCAGAACGGCATCGTCTTCCTGGACGAGATCGACAAGGTCGCCAAGCGCCAGGAGAGCGGCGGCGCCGACGTATCCCGCGAGGGTGTGCAGCGCGACCTGCTGCCGCTGATCGAGGGCTGCACCATCAGCACCAAGTACGGCATGATCAAGACGGACCACATCCTGTTCATCGCCTCCGGCGCTTTCCACCTGTCCAAACCGTCGGACCTGATTCCGGAGCTGCAGGGCCGGCTGCCGATCCGCGTGGAGTTGAGTTCCCTCACCTCCGGCGACTTCCAGCGCATCCTCACCGAGCCCTCCGCCTCCCTGACCGAGCAGCAGAGGGCGCTACTGGCCACCGAGGGCACCCAGCTGGAATTTACCGAAGACGGCATCCGCCGCATCGCCGAGGTGGCCTTCGATGTAAACGAGCGCACCGAGAATATCGGCGCACGCCGTTTGCACACGGTGCTGGAGCGATTGCTGGAGGAGATCTCCTTCGACGCCGGCGACAACGGCAAATCGGTGACCATCGACGGGGCCTATGTGGACAGCCACCTGGGCGAACTGAGCCAGGATGAAGACCTGTCCCGCTTTATCCTGTAACCCGGCGCCCGAAAGAATAGCTCCCCTCTCCCGCTTGCGGGGGAGGGGGTGCCGGGCTTCGCTCTGAAAAACCGATCAATATGAAAGCCCCAAAGAAAATCCGCCTGAACCGCGCCGAAAAAACTCTGCAAATCGTATTCGCCGACGTCGAATACAAACTGCCGGCCGAATACCTGCGCGTCTTCTCCCCCAGCGCCGAAGTCCGCGGCCACGGCGCCAGCGAGCCGGTACTGGTCAGCGGCAAATTGCACGTGGGTATCGACAGCGTCGAGGCCGCCGGCCGTTACGCCCTGAAAATCACCTTCGACGACGGCCACGACAGCGGCATCTACACCTGGGAATACCTGCGCGAACTGGGGGAAAACCACGCAGCCAACTGGGAGGCCTACCTGCGGCGCCTGCAGCAGGCGGGCAAGGGACGCGATCCGGACGAGAGCCCGGTCCGATTTATCGGCTGAAGAAAAATGATTGGTTAATCCGGCGTTAATTCCCCTGCCGCACATCCGCGGAAGCGGTGCAGGTGGCGATGGACAACACCAGCGCCGAGGACACGCTGATCATAGTCACCGCCGACCACAGCCACGTGATGACCATCGCCGGCTACCCGACCCGCGGCAACCCGATTCTCGGCAAGGTGGTGAGCAACGACGGCAGTGGCCAGCCGGAGGCATCCGTTTCGGGGGCTGGCTCCCACAGGGTGATTCCCCTTAACCAGGCCATTCAGTTTCGGCGCCTATGCTGAAAGGGCAAAGCGGGCGCAGCGACACGGAAAATTCGTAGGGACCGTCACCCTTCTGTAATATCCCCACTATCTAATTGGCGCATTTCTTTCCCAGGGGGTAACAGAATGATCCGCAAAACCATCGCCGCCGCGCTTTCTACCGTGCTTCCCGCCGCCGCACTGCTCGGCGCCTGCAACAGCTACGGCGACAGCCGGCCCGAGGCGCAGCTGCCGGCCGGCCAGGGTTCCAGCCACTGGTACACCGACGCGGAGAAAGCGCTGCAGCGCGCCGCGCAGCGCCGGATCAACAACACCCCCGGCGCGGCAAAAAATATCATCCTGTTCGTCGGCGACGGCATGGGCATCTCCACCGTCACCGCCGCGCGCATCCTGGCCGGCCAGCAGCAGGGGCTGGACGGCGAGGAATACCAGCTCAGCTTCGAGAAGATGCCCTTCGCCGGCCTGATCAAGACCTACAACAGCAACCAGCAGACGCCGGACTCCGCCGGCACCGCCACCGCGCTGGTCACCGGCGTCAAGACCAGGGCCGGCGTGCTCAGCGTGGACGAAACCGTACCCCGCGGTGACTGCGCGGCCAGCCTCAAGAGCCAGTTGACCACCGCCCTGGAACTGGCGGCCATGCGTGGCAAGGGCACCGGCATCATCAGCACCGCGCGCGTCACCCACGCCACGCCCGCATCCACCTACGCCAAGGTGCCGGAGCGCGGCTGGGAATCCAAGGCGCCCCAGGGCTGCCGGGATATCGCCACGCAACTGGTGGAGCTGGAGGCCGGCGACGGCATCGACCTGATCCTGGGCGGCGGCCGCCGCAGCTTCCTGCCCAATACCGTCACCGACCTGGAGGGCGAAAAGGGCAAGCGCGAGGACGGCCGCAACCTGGTCGAGGCGTGGAAAAACCGCTACGGCAAGAAAGCGGCCTATATCGAGGACCAGTCCGGCTTCGACGCCCTGGACATCGCCGGCACCGACAAGCTGCTGGGCCTCTTCAACGCCTCCCACATGCACTATGAGGCGGACCGCAAGAAGGACAAGGCCGGCGAGCCGTCGCTGAGCGAGATGACCGCCAAGGGCCTGAAATTCCTGCAGAAGAATAAACAGGGCTACTTCCTGCTGGTGGAAGGCGGCCGCATCGACCATGGCCACCACGCCGGCAGCGCCTACAACGCCCTCACGGATGCGGTTGAGTTTGCGAAGGCAGTACAGGTGGCGATGGACAACACCAGCGCCGAGGACACCCTGATCCTGGTCACCGCCGACCACAGCCACGTGATGACCATCGCCGGCTACCCGACCCGCGGCAACCCCATCCTCGGCAAGGTCGTGGGCAATGACAGCAGCGGCCGCCCCGAGAAGTCCCCCACCCTCGCCGCCGACGGCCTGCCCTACACCACCCTCGGCTACGCCACCGGCCTCGGCCACGCCGACCTGGGCGACGTGACCGATGCGGACCAGCGCTACGACCACGACATCGATACCGGCCGCGTGGACCTCACCGAGGTGGACACCACCGCCCCCGGCTACCACCAGGAAGCGCTGGTGCCCGCCGATTCGGAAACCCACGGCGGCGAGGACGTGGGCATCTGGGCCCGCGGCCCCGGCGCCCACCTGATCACCGGCACCAACGAGCAGAACTACGTCTTCCACGTCATGGCCCGCGCCGGCGGCCTGCTCGACTGAGTTGCCCCGGATTCCGGCCCGCGCACCCCACCCTGTAGGAGCGGCCCATGGCCGCGATCGGACTTTCGGATTTCCCGATAATCCGATCGCGGCCACCGGCGGATGGCCGCCCCGCCGCTCCCACAAAACCCCC
>Ga0207773_100050_pt1 | contig 126527 bp, 104 predicted proteins | sample TtaePargueraPR_2_FD_187281 | JGI IMG/M metagenome (GOLD analysis project Ga0207773, IMG submission 187281) | Aerobic enrichment media microbial communities from Bioluminiscent Bay, La Parguera, Puerto Rico - Tt and M1 (3) (SPAdes) | ecosystem: Environmental > Aquatic > Marine > Unclassified ... | reverse complement strand
GTTTTCGGCGGTGACGCTGTTGAACTCCCGGTTGAGGATGTTCACGTAGGTCGAGTCGCCGAGTTTGTTGGCGGCGACGGCGGTGCCGAAGTAGCGGCCGGACTGAGCAGCGGCCGCCCCCAGGGTGGCCTCGTCGGCGTGTGCCGGCGTGGTCGCAGTCAATGCGGCCACGGCCGCGACGAGCGTGGCCGCGGCGGCCGACAGTCCGAACGCCAGACGGCGTCCGACGGGTCTTGCCATGGGATACATGACCTTCCCTTCTGACAGAAGTTAGGCCACGCCTGTCGAGGCGTGGTTCGGGGCCGTGCACGTGGTCCGGTCGTCGTTGGACAGGCAGCGTCGAACCGAGCCGCGGCCCGGGATGGACGGAGGCTGCGTCGAACGCCACGCGTGTGAGCGTTAGCGCGCGTGGGTGGCGTGGCGGTGGGTGCCCGGCTCCTGGTGGACGACCAGGTTGCAGGGGTGCCTGCCCTCCCTGCATCCATAGACTGTGAGCGATAACAGCCCCGGCGTCAACAAGTTCCGGCAAAGTTCCGGAAGAAGTTCAACGCCGTGTCTCGATGTCATCCGCGAGCTGTAGCGCAGCATGGCTGAGTTGTCCGAGCTGACAAGGTTGCCGCTTCCTGGGCGGGCGACGACCGTGAACCTAGTCGACCGATGTAGACAGCGAGTTCATTTCCGGAAGAGTTTCGGTACCAGGCCCAGAGAGGGGCCGGGTGCCCCCGGCGCGGTATTCTCGGCAGTCAGTGCGACTGGCGGCACGGGATGGTGGACCATCGGGGAGCCGGCCACGGGAGTCGACCGCCTGGGCTCCCGTCCGAAAGGACTCCCATGCCCACGACCGCTCGACTGCTGCCCGGCGCGCCGGTGGCCGAAGCCGTACTCGCCGACGTCACCCGGCGGGTGGCCGCCCTGCGTGCACGCGGTGTCACACCCAGCCTCGCCACCATTCTGGTCGGCGACGACGACGCCAGCGCCGGTTACATCCGCCTCAAACAGCGCCAGGCCGCCGAGTTGGGCTTCGACTCCCCGCACCGGCACCTGCCCGCCGACGCCACCCAGGACGACCTGCTCAAGGTGATCGCCGAGTTCAACGCCGACCGCCGGGTGCACGCCGTCCTGATCCAGTACCCGATCCCGGGCCACCTCGACTACGACGCCGCCCTGCAGAGCCTCGACCCGGACAAGGACGTCGACGGGATGCACCCGCTCAACATGGGTCGCCTCGCCGTCGGCATGCCCGGACCCGTGCCGTGTACTCCGGCCGGGATCGAGGCGCTGCTGGCCCACCACCGGATCCCGGTCGCCGGTCGGGAGGTGGTCATCCTCGGCCGGGGTGCCACCCTCGGCCGACCGTTGGCGATGCTGCTGGCCCAGAAACGTCCCACCGCCAACGCCGCCGTGACCGTGGTCCATACCGGAGTCGCCGACTGGCCCCGCTACACCCGGCGCGCCGAGATCCTGATCGCGGCGGCCGGCGTACCCGGCATCATCCAGCCCGAGCACGTCCGGCCCGCAGCGGTGGTGATCGGCGCCGGTGTCCGCTATGCCGGCCGTCGCCTTCTGCCGGACGTCGACGAGGCCTGCGCCGAAGTGGCGTCCGCGATCACCCCACGGGTCGGCGGCGTCGGACCGACCACCGTCGCCATGCTGTTCCGCAACGCCGTGCACAGCGCCGAACGCGCGACCAGGTAGCAGCCGACCCGGCCGGCCGACCGGGCTGCTCGCCGGCTCTGCTCCGGCGTGACGGACGTGCCTCGACCATGGCCGTGGAGCTGTGGCGGTGCTACCGGGTCGGGCGTACCTCGTCGGGGAGCGGCTCACGGCGGGCCAACCACTGCGCCGGGACTCCACCCGGTCCGGAGCCGGTGTACGCGGCCACGATGCCGCCGACGATCGCCGCGGTCGTGTCGACGTCACCGCAGGCCTCGACGCAAGCGTGGATCGCCGCCGGATAGTCGTCGAGCCGGGTCGCGGCGACCCACAGCGCGAACGGAACGGTGTCGACGGCAAGCACCTGTGACCCGTTGCCCAACTCGTACGCCGCTTCGGCGACGCCGACCCCCAGCAACCGTCTGGCCCGGACGATCCCGGACGTCAGCTGGCCGTCGATCAGGTGGGCCAGCACCACGTCAAGTAGTTCGGCCGGCTCGGGCCGGGACCGGGTCAGCCGGGACCAGCCGGCTTCCGCCGCCGCGACGGCGACCGCGACCGCGCCCAGGACGGCGTCAGGATGGGCGTGGGTGACCTCCGCCGACCGCCAGGCCTGCAAAGCGGCGGTACGGTTGTCGCCAGCGTGGAACGCACCGAGCGGGGCGACCCGCATCGCCGCGCCGTTGCCCATTGATCCCTGGCCGTCGAACGCCGCGCCGGCCGCGTCCCGCCAGGCGACGCCCTGCCGGACTTGGCGCAGCAGCACCACCGCGCCGGCACCATAGCCACGGTACGGCTCGAAGCGCTCGGCGAACCGGGCCGCCAAGCTGTCCTGGTCGATGTCGTCGTGCTCGCGCAGCTCGGCGACGATCGAGCAGGCCATCTCGGTGTCGTCGGTCCACGGCCACGGCCCGGCCGGCGGGTCCCCGTCGAGCAACGCGGCAAGGCTGCTGCCGGGGACGAAGAACTGGGCGCCGAGGGCATCACCGACGGAAAGCCCGTCAAGACTGTCGTAGCAGAGGTCGAGCATCGTCATGTCGGGACATGACTCTGCCAGTTGCGGTGGCGGTCGGGAAGACTCAAACCACTGCGGACCCGTCAACCTCGCAACTGTGTGTTGAGCCGGGCGGCCTGCCGCAGGAGATGGTCGCGCTCGGGCAGGTTGGGCGCTGACCCGGCAGCCTGGGCGTAAAGCCGCGCCGCGGTCACCGGATCGCCGTCCCGCTCGTGCAGATGTGCCGCGACGGCGGCGTACCGGGGCAGGGACGGGTCGAGGTCTGCCAGGGCAGCCAGCCCGGCCCGTGAGCCGTCGGCCTCGCCGACCGCGACGGCCCGGTTGAGCCGGGCCACCGGGCTGCCGGTGCGGCGCACCAGTTCGTCGTACCACTCGACGATCTGCACCCAGTCGGTCTCCTCGACGGTCCGGGCGTCGGCGTGCAGCGCGGCGATGGCCGCCTGGGCCTGAAACTCGCCCAGCCGGTCGCGGGTGAGCGCGGCCTGGAGCACGTCGATGCCCTCGGCGATGAGTACGGTGTCCCACCGGCTGCGGTCCTGCTCGGCGAGCGGCACGAGCCGGCCGTCGGGGCCGGTCCGTGCCGGACGCCGGGCGTGGTGCAGCAGCATGAGCGCCAGCAGGCCGGCGACCTCCTCGTGGTCGATCATGGTCGCCAGCTGGCGAGTGAGCCGGATTGCCTCGGCGGCGAGGTCGACGTCGCCGGAGTAGCCCTCGTTGAAGACCAGGTAGAGCACGCGAAGCACGGTGGCGACATCACCGGGCTGGTCGAACCGGACGCCGCTGACGGTCCGTTTGGCCCTGCTGATCCGCTGGGCCATGGTCGTCTCCGGCACCAGGTATGCCTGCGCGATCTGCCGCGTGGTCAGGCCGCCGACCGCCCGCAGCGTGAGCGCGACCGCCGAGGCCGAGGTCAGGGCCGGGTGTGCGCACAGGAAGTACAGCGCCAGCGTGTCGTCCACTGCGGTGCCCTGCCCGGGCATCGGTTCGGCGTCGACCAGCTCCTCCCGCCGCCGCCGGGAGGTGTCGGCGCGTAGCGCGTCGAGGAACTTGCGCCAGGCCACCGTGACCAGCCAGCCCTTGGGGTCGAGGGGTGGGTCGTCGGGCCACTTGCGTACCGCCTCGACCAGGGCGTCCTGCACGGCGTCCTCGGCCGTCGCGAAGTCGGCTCCGCGACGGACGAGAACACCGATCACCGCGGGCACCAGCTCCCGCAGCAGCGAGTCGTTCACTCGGTGGCCGTGGCCTGCTCGCCGTAGGCCGGACGCACCTCGAGCCATTCGTGGATCGGCTTGCCACCCGCACCGGGAGCCGCGGACAGCTCACCGGCGAGCTCGATCGCGCGCTCGTAGGTTTCGACGTCGATCACCATCCATCCAGCGACCAGGTCCTTGGTCTCGGCGAACGGCCCGTCGGTGACAGGTGGCCGCCCCTCACCGTCGTACCGGACGAACGTGCCCTCCGGGGAGAGCGCCTGCTCGCCGACGTACTCGCCGGTGCTCTGCAGCCGGGTGGCGAAGTCACGCATGTACTGGATGTGGGCCGTGACCTCCTCCGGCGTCCATTGATCCATCGGTGCGTCGTTGACCGCCGCCGGCGCGCCCCGGTAGTGCTTGAGCAGCAGGTACTTGGCCATCTTGGTCTCCTTGGTGAGGTACGGCCCCCTGTGGCCGTGTTCGCACCTGGGACGGAGCCGCTCCTAGCTTCTCGACATGCCGGCGCGGGGTTTCGCCGAGAAACTTCAACGACTCCGCGTGCCGGTCACCCCAGGTTCCTTTCCCGTACGGCGATGAGCAGCCGGTCGACGGTGGCCCGATCGGGCTGGTCCGGCCGTGCGGGCTGAGACGTCGAGCAGGGCACTGTTGGCGGGCCGTCCGATCGGCGGCAGGTCACCGATCTGGGCGGGCAGATGGCGAGTGCTCATCCGCCCACGGTAGTCCGCTGCCTCGTGGCAGTTAGCCGAATGCTGCCGGGACGGGCGTGGCCGGATCGATACTTATGGGTCGACCAGTGGGCGAGCCGGCGGCGTCCGCCGGCAGCGGAGCACGCTGGGCCGCCCACGACGGCACGTCGGCAGTCACGCTAGTTCGGCTCCGCGTCGGGTAGTCGGCGCCCCGCTGGCGTTGCTGCAGATCGCTGGTGCGGCCCGGCAGGGACATCATCGGCCGGCAGGGTCACCGTCATCACCAGACCGCCCCCGTCGCGCGGCTGGGCCGAGACGGCCCCGTCGTGTGCCCTGGCAACCGCCCGTACGATCGACAACCCGAGGCCGAACCCGCGCCCGTCGACCCGGTCACGGCGCAGCCGCCGGAACGGCTGAAAGATCGTCTCCGTCTCGTACGGTGCCACCGCCGGCCCGGTGTTCGTCACCTCCAGCTCCACCCGACCTCCTGCCTGCCCGGTGCGCACCGACAACCAGCCGCCCGCCGGGAGATTGTGCCGCACCGCGTTCTCCACCAGGTTCTGCGTCAGCCGTTCCAGCAGCACCGGATCGCCAGCGGTCGGCGCCGGGGCCAACTCCCGGTGCACCGCGACCGAGGGGCCCTCGGTCGACAGGTCCAGCACGTGCGCGGCGATCTTCGCCAGGTCTACCGGGATGCGTTCGGTGACCGCGTTCTCCGAATCGGCCAGGGTGAGCAGCCCGTCGATCAACCGTTCATGCCGCTCGTTCACGACCAGCAGGCTTTCGCCCAGCTGCCGCAGCTCGGGCGTAGCGTCCGACCGGGTCACCGCCAGCTCCAGCAGGGCACGGTTCACCGCCAGTGGAGTGCGCAGCTCGTGCGAGGCGTTCGCCACGAACCGGCGCTGCCCGTCGAACGAGCGGTCCAACCGCTCCAGCATCAGGTCGAAGGTGTCGGCCAGCTCCCGGACCTCGTCGGCCGGCCCCTGCAGGGCGATTCGCTCGTGCAGGCCACGGCCGGCTCCGTCCGCCCCGGCGATCCGGCTGGCGGTCGCGGTGATCCGGTGCAGCGGCTGGAGCGCACGCCCGGCGATCAGCCAACCGGCCGTCACCGCCACCACCGACACCAGCAGCAGCGCCACCCCACCCTGGGTGAGCAGCGACTCCATCGCATTTGCCCGGACTTCCTGTTGCACGTCCAGAACGAGGGCCTGCAGCTGGACCGAGTCCGCTGGGACGACCCGATCCTCGCCGGTCGCGCCGGTCGCGCCGGTCGCGCTGGAGAACGGTCCGGACTGGGTCGCCTCCACGGGTTGCGGCATCCGCTGGTCCACCAGCACATAGGTGACGGCCAGCAGGATCATCCCGGCAAGCAGCAACAAACCGCCGTAGACCACGGTCAGCCGGGCTCGCAGCGTCAGCCGGTTGCGAAGGGGCGGCCAGCCGCGCCCCGGCGGCCGTGTCCGGTTCACCCTGCCGTTCACGGGATCTGGTATCCCACGCCGGGCACCGTCAGGATCAACGGCGGATCGCCGAGCTTGCGCCGCAGCTTCATCATCGTCACCCGTACCACGTTTGTGAACGGGTCGATGTGCTCGTCCCAGGCCCGCTCCAGCAGATCCTCGGCGGAGAGCACCGCCCCGTCCGCCCGCAACAGCTCGGCCAGCACGGCGAACTCCTTGCGGGACAGCGGCACGTACCGGTCGTCGCGGTACACCTCGCGCCGGGCCGGATCCAGCACGATTCCTGCCCGGGCGAGCTTCGGCGGCAGCGGATGCGGTCGCCGTACCAGCGCCTGGACCCGCGCGGACAGCTCCACCATCGCGAACGGTTTGACCAGGTAGTCGTCGGCGCCGAGTTGGAGCCCGGCGACCCGGTCGCGCACCGCCGACGCCGCGGTCAGCATCAGCACCCGCGTACCACTGCCGCTGTCCACCACCGCCCGGCACACGTCGTCGCCGTGCACCACCGGCAGGTCCCGGTCCAGCACCAGCACGTCATAGGCGTTGACGCCGAGCCGTTCCAGCGCCGCGTCTCCGTCGTAGGCCACGTCGACGGCCAACGCCTCCCGCCGCAGCCACTCGGCGATCGCGTCCGCCAGCAGGGTCTCGTCCTCGGCCACCAGCACTCGCACCGGTCCATGGTGCCGCACGCTCGCGTAACGAACGCGTAAACGGCTTCGGTTACGCCCGGGATACGCCCCAGACGGTGCACTCGTCCCCGTTAGCCGGCGACCCGCGCCGGTGGACGAAGGGAGCGACGACAATGCGACGACACCGGACCGGCCTGCTACTGGCCGTACCGATCAGTCTCGCCCTGGCCCTGGCGGTATCCGGCTGCGCCGGTGCCGCCGACGGCGACCAGGTGGCCACCGCGGACGGCGCGGGACCGACGGCCTCCGCCGGTGCCGGGGACGGGGACGGCGTCGACGGGCTCACCGACGAGGAGCGACAGCTGCGGTTCGCCCGGTGCATGCGGGAGAACGGCGTGGACATGCCGGACCCCGAACCGGGCGAACGCGGCGCGATGCAGGGCTTTGGGACGGACAGCGACATGGAGAAGGTCGAGGCGGCGATTGAGCAGTGCCGCGAATTCCTGCCGGGCGGCGGCGAGACGGGGCAGTCGGACCCCGAGCATCTCGAACGGGTACGCGAGATAGCCAAGTGCATGCGCGAGAACGGGGTGACCGACTTCCCCGACCCGGACGTCGACGGGCGAATGAACCTCGACCTGAGCATGAGCCCGGACGATCCCACCTTCCAGGCCGCCATGGAGAAGTGCGGCCAGGGCATGGCACCGCCCGCCGGAGGCAGCCGGTGACCAGCCAGGAGCAGCCCGCTCCGGCCCCACCGGACCAGGAGCGGATCCCAGCCGACCAGAAGCAGATCGCAGCGGACCAGGAGCGGATCTCACCGGAGCGGCGGACCGACCGGCCTCGCTGGCGCCGACGGGTGGCCCTGCCCGCCGTCGGCCTGGCCGCCGCCACGGTCCTCGCGGCCGGCGTGGCCGTGGCGGCGGCCGTCGGCTTCGGCAGCGGCCGGACAGATACAGCCACCGCGAGCACCCTTCCTCCCGCGACCGCCACCGTTGCCCGGCAGACCCTCACCGACAGCAAGGCCGTCAGCGGGGAACTGGGGTACGGGCCGAGCCGCACCATTGTGGCCCGAGCGGCGGGCACTCTTACCGCGCTCACGCCGGTCGGCACCACCGTCAGCCAAGGCCAGGCGCTCTACGCGGTGGACAACGAGAAAATCGTCCTGCTGTACGGCAACCTGCCCGCGTACCGGACTCTGGAACCGGGCCTTACCGGCGCGGACGTCAAACAGTTCGAACAGAACCTGAGCAAGCTCGGCTACGCCGGCTTCACGGTCGACGACGAGTACACCTGGGCGACCGCCGAGGTGGTCCGGAAGTGGCAGGCCGACCTCGGCCTGCCGAAGACCGGCCGGGTCGAGCCGGAGCAGATCAGCTACGCCCCCGGGAAGGTACGGGTCGACAGCCACCGGGCCGAGATCGGCGACCTGCTGCAGTCCGGCGGACCGGTGCTGACCACCACCGGCACCGACCGGCTGGTCACCGTCGAACTGGACATCACCGACCTGCGCCTGGCCGAGGTGGACAGTGAGGTCGCCGTCGCGCTGCCGGACCGCACCACCGTACCGGGCACGATCATCGCCAGCGAGTTGGTGATCAGCGGTGGCGACGGGCAGCAGGAAGATCCGGAAACCATCGTCGAGGTGACGGTCGCGGTGGACGACCCCGCCGCCATCGAGGAGTACGACCGGGCCTCCGTCGAGGTGTCGTTCACCACCGACCGACGCGAGGACGTGCTCACCGTGCCGGTCGCCGCACTGCTCGCCCTCGCCGAGGGCGGGTACGGCGTCGAGGTCGTGGACGGGCCGGACACCCGGATCGTGGCCGTGCAGACCGGCCTGTTCGCCGGCGGCCAGGTCGAGATCTCCGGTGACGGCCTGACCGCCGGCCTGACCGTGGGGGTGCCGTCGTGATCGCGCCAGCCGCCGCCGACGTGCCGGTCGTCTGCCTCGACGCCGTCAGCAAGGAGTACGGCGGCGGTGTCCGGGCGCTCGACGACGTCAGCCTCACCGTCACCGCCGGTGAGCTGCTCACCATCGTCGGCCCGTCGGGCTCCGGCAAGTCGACCATGCTGAACCTGATCGGCACCCTGGACCGGCCGAGCAGCGGCCGGGTCAGCATCGACGGGTACGACGTGGCCACACTGACCGACCGGGAACTCTCCGCTCTGCGGGCCAGCCGGATCGGCTTCGTCTTCCAGCAGTTCCACCTGCCGGCCGGTGCGCCCGTCGCGGACGCGGTCGCCGACGGGCTGCTCTACTCCGGCGTACCGCTGGCCACCCGGCGGCGGCGGGCGGCGGCCGCCCTGCGGCGCGTCGGGCTCGGCCACCGGCTGGACCACCGGCCGCACGAACTCTCCGGCGGGGAACGGCAACGGGTCGCCATCGCCCGAGCCGTCCTCGGCGAGCCGGCACTGCTGCTCGCCGACGAGCCGACGGGGAACCTCGACACCGCCTCCGGTGAGTCGGTGCTGACCCTCCTGCACGAACTGCACACCGCCGGGACCACCGTCGTGATCATCACCCATGATCGGGAGTTGGCCGAGCGGATGCCCCGTCGGGTGCGGATGCGCGACGGCCGGATCGTCGAGGACAGCCGTACGCCGGTTGCGGTCGCCGGAGTCTCCCGGTGACCCGGCCCCGCCCCGCCCCGGCCCGGATGCGCCTCGGCGACATCCTGCGGGTAGGCGGCGTCGGGCTGCGTACCCGCCCGATGCGGGCGTTCCTCTCCGCGCTGGGCATCGCGATCGGCATCGCCGCGATGGTCTCCGTCGTCGGCATCTCCGCCTCGTCCCGGGCCGAGATCGACCGTACCCTTGCGGCGCTCGGCACCAACCTGCTCACGGTCGCCCCCGGCAACACCTTGTTCGGTGCTGACGCGAAACTGCCGGCCGATTCGGTGGCCATGATCGGCCGGGTCGGACCGGTCCAGCAGGTCGCCGCCACCGGTCTCGTCCCCGACACGTCGGTCTACCGCAATGACCGGATCCCCAGCGCCGAGACCGGTGGGATCGGCGTACGCGCGGCCGAGCTGGACCTGCTCGACACGGTCGGTGCGACGTTGGCCGGGGGGACCTGGCTCAACGCGGCCACCGAGCAGTACCCGGCGGTGGTGCTCGGTGCCGACGCCGCCGAGCGCCTCGGGATCGGCTCGGCCGGAGTAGACGTGCAGGTCCTTCTCGGCGGCAGGTGGTTCACCGTAATCGGCGTTCTGGACCCGGTGCAGCTCGCCCCGGAGATCGACTCCTCGGCGCTGGTCGGCTGGCCGGCCGCGCAGACGTACCTCGGTTTCGACGGCCACCCGACCACGGTCTACGCCCGCAGCGTCGAGTCGGCAGTGGAGTCGGTCCGGTCGGTGCTGGCCGCCACCGCCAACCCGGCGGCACCGCACGAGGTGAAGGTCTCCCGCCCGTCCGACGCACTCGCCGCGCAGCAGGCCGCCGACGCGGCCTTCACCGGGTTGCTGCTCGGTATCGGCGCGGTGGCGCTGCTGGTCGGCGGGGTCGGGGTCGCCAACACCATGGTGATCTCGGTGCTGGAGCGGCGCGCCGAGATCGGGTTACGCCGCTCGCTCGGCGCCACCCGGGGTCAGGTGCGCACCCAGTTTCTCGCCGAGTCGCTGCTGTTGTCGGCGCTCGGCGGGACCGCCGGGGTGCTTCTGGGCATCGTGGTCACCACCGGGTACGCCCTCACTCAGGCCTGGCCGGCGGTGGTGCCGGCCTGGGTAAGCGGCGGCGGGATCGCGGCGACACTGCTGATCGGGGCGGTCGCCGGGCTCTACCCGGCGGTACGGGCCGCCCGCCTCGCCCCCACCGAGGCGCTGGCCACGCCCTGAACCCCACCTCGAGAAAGGCAGGACCGTTAGTCCAGATTTCTTTCCCGTACGGCGATGAGCAGTCGGTCGACGGCGGCCCGGTCCGGTTGCTCCGGCAGTACGGTGCGGGCCGCCGCGTCGTCCAGCTCGACCAGCAGGTCCGCCGCCCAGGCGGTAACCGTCGGCCACGGCAGCTCGCCGCGCCGGACCGCGAGCAGCCGGTCCCGCAACGGTCCCACGTCGACCAGGACCTCCCCGGTACGCAGCACGTGCGTACCGGCGGTCAGCAGCCGGATCATGTGCATCGCCTGCTTGTGGTTGGTCTCGCCGGTGCGTTCCCGGCGGGCCGCCACCCGGTCGAGCTGGTCGCGGGCGTAGCCGCCGTAGGTCTGGGCCAGCCGGGTCGACAGGAACGCCTGCCGGGTGGCCAGCAACTGCTCGCCGTCTTCGCGCAGCGTCTCGACCAGCGGTGACCAGAGCACCTCCAGGACGGTCGGATTACCTTGCAGGGCCAGGGTGCAGAAGCGTTCGAACTCCCAGGAGAACTGCTCCGGGGCCGGCCCGTCGAGATGGGTGGGCGGCTTGTCCAGCTGCCAGAACGCCCTTGTCGGGGCCACGTACACGCCGCGCCGGTCGTAGTCGGAGTCCGGCCCGTGCAGCCCGTACGCCCGGGATCCGACGACGACGGCGAGGACGGTGTGCCGCTCGACGAGCTCGTTCACGCCGGGCAGGGTACCGCTGTGCAGCCGAGCTGCAGGTAGATATAGCGGGTGCCGACCGGGCCGGGGCGGCTGTGGCCATCGGCCCGCCAGCCACGGGCGGCGTAGAACCGCTGGGCTCGAACGTTACGTCCCCACGCCTCCAGCACCCCGCCGAGCCGACCGGTCCGGTGCAGGTACGTGACGAATGCGTCATGCAGCAGCCCGCCGATCCCTCGACCCCAGCAGTCGGGGAGCACGTGGATCTGGTACAGCTGACCGACGTGGGCCGGGTCGACGTGACCAGCGGCGGGTCCCATCCTACCGCCGCTGCCAGTCCGGCGGCGGGCTGCGGCTCGCCATGATCACTTGACGTTCTGCTGGGCGACACGCCGACATTCTCCCAGCAGAGCATCAAGTGATCATGGGAGTGCGGGACGCCGGCACCGTCAGGCGAGGTCATCCGGCGTCTCCTCTGGTCAGTCGGCGAAGGTGAGGCCGCGTTCGGCCAGGGCGGTGGCGAGGATGCCGACGGCTTTCGGGCCGATCCCGTGCATGGCCAGCAGGTCGTCACGACGGTACGTGGCGACCTGGGCGAGGGTGGTGACGCCGGCTGTGAGCAGGGCACTGTTGGCGGGCCGCCCGATCGGCGGCAGGTCACCGATCTGGGCAGGCAGATGGCGAGTGCTCATCAGCCCACCGTAGTCCACTATCTCATTGCAGTTCGTCGAATACTGCTGCGATGAGCGTGGCCGGGTCGATGCTGGCGGGCCGGTCGCTGACCTGTCCGTCGCCCACCTCGATGACTCGCCATTCGCCGTCGGCGCGCAGCGTCAGATCAGCCGTCACGAACGGCAGGCGCAGCGCGTCGATCAGTGGGGCGAGCCAGTCGAGGTCGATCCCGTCCGGCGGTTGATCGTGTGGGGTGTCCGGATGCGGTCCGACCAATGCACATCGACCGTGCACCCACCAGGTACGTACCTCCGCAGCGGTGAACTGCTCGAACTCGCGCAGCACGAATCCGCCGACGAAGTCGTCGTCCCGTAGCTGCTGGAAGCGGCTCGCGACCTGCCACGCGGCGTCACCGTCCTTCAGGCTCGGGACGAAGGCTGCCTCGCTCCAGTAGTGCTTCATTGACTTCACGTAGTCGCGGATGACGGCAGGGCCGTTGCCGAGAGCGAGTCGGGCCTTGTCGAAGTCTGTTCGGGCCGCGCCGACGGTCCAGGCCGAGTGCGGAGTCACCGTCGCCAGCGTGGGGTACCAACCAGGGAACTCGTGAGCCTGTCGGTACTGCTCGGCGGTGGTACGTAGCGTCACGCCCCGCGCGGCGAGTGCGTCGACGAACCGCGCGTACCGGTGAGCCTCCAGCATCCAGCCTCGGTAGATGGCCGTGCCGTCGCGAGGCACCGATGCCACTGCCCGTACGGCGTCTTTGCCCCTGGCCAGTTCGTCGTGGTCGACTACCGCGACGGCATAGCCGGCTTCCCGGGCGGCTCGGGCCTCCGGCGCGAAGTGCTCGTCCGGGCGGGTCGGCCGCAGCGGGTCGCCGGGCACGAGGAGCATCATGCGTCCGATGCTGCCCGACTCGACCGTGTCGCCTCCAGCGGTTATCGGCCACCGCGCGCCGTCGGCATGAGCGTCTCGGGGCGGCTGGAGCGCTTCGTCGATGTGAGGCTCAGATACCTTACGACGCGGTCGTAGCGTATCTCAGCCTCACATCGGCGTGGCTTTGCCGCCGTCGACTGCGAGCCACTGGCGGAGGGTGGAGAAGTCGGCGTCGGTGAGGCCGAGACGTGGGTCGACGCGGTGCAGCAGCGCCTTGCCTGGGTGGTGCGTGGAGACCCACTGCCGGTCCCGGTCGGTGATCTCGTCGTCGAGCCAGACGAAGGTGCGTCCGGCCGCCCATGTGGCGAGGAACGCCGTCTTCCAGTGCACGCCACGCGAGGGCTCGTCGTCGGAGTCCGGCCATGGGACGACCGGCAGCTCCGGCAGGCCGAGCAGCGGCGCGACGACCTCGTTTGCCTCGGCCATCCACGTGGTCGCCCAGACGAGCTGGCAGTCGAGCGCCAGCAGCCGGCGTCCGTCTTCCGGATCGAGCCGATCGAGCAGCGGATTGCCGATGGCCTCAGCGTCAGGCACAACGTGGGGCGAAGGTGAGCGGCCTGTCGCACGCGCAGCGAAGGGAATCAGCACTCCGTCGACGTCGAGGAATACGTACGGGCGGCCGGCAGGCACGGGCGTCTGTCGTCGGAGAGGTAGGCCGGTGGGGTCAGCGGCTGGACACAGTGGTGAGGAACGCCGTCCAAGCTCCGGTGGGGAAGAGCAGCGCCGGGCCGTGCGGGTCCTTGGAGTCCCGTACGCCGATCGTGCTGCCGGCCAGCGTGGCCACCTCGACGCAGGAGCCGCCGTTGTCGCCGCTGCGGCTGCTCTTGTGCCACTGGGCGTGGGGCAGGTCCGTGGCGTGCTCGACGTGGCTCATGTCAGCTCCTTCACCAGCTCGGCGATCGTCTGTGTCGACTGCGCCGGGTCTCGTGCCTCTGCCCGTAGGTAGTCGAACTTCAGCGTATAGTCCCGGATCTCCTCCGGCTTCTCCAGGTACAGGGCGCCCGTCAGACTCTCGACGAAGATGACAGCTTGGTCGGCGGGGTCCGGGAAGTCGATGATCGTGAACGAGTTGAGCACTGACGCGCCGGCCGCCAGCGGCAGTACCTGGAGTGAGAGGTTCGGCAGGTCGGTGACCTCCAGGAGGTGCTGTAGCTGGTTGCGCAGGGTGGCGGGTCCGCCGATCGGGCGTCGCAGGACGGCTTCGTCGAGCACGACGCGCATCCGGAGGCCGTTGTCGGTGAGCAGGGTCTGGCGGTCCATGCGGAGTTGTACCTTGCGTTCGAGTTCGTTGGGTGGGAGTGGGTTCACGGCTGCGTGGAGTACGGCTCGGGCGTACTGCTCTGTCTGAAGCAGCCCGTGGACGAACTGGGACTCGTAGATGGCAAGACCGGCGGCTTCGGACTCCAGTCCGACGTAGAACTGGAACCACTCGGGTACGGCGTTGCCGTACCCGTGCCACCAGCCGCGTTGCCGGGACTCCCGGCAGAGCGTGATCATGACTTCGCGGGCGTCTGGTGGCACTTCGTAGAGTTCGAGCAGAACGCGTAGGTCGGGTGGTCGGATGCCGACCTGGGAGGTCTCGATGCGCGACAGTCGGGAGTGTGAGCTGTCGAGGTGTCGCGCTGCCTGTTCGAGGGTGAGGCCGGCGGCTTCGCGGTAGCGGCGCATCTCGCTGGCGAGCCTACGTCGCCGGACGGTCGGGCTGAACCGTTTCGTCATGCGGCCTCCCTGCTGATCCTGACCCATCCAACCTGAGGGCTGCCGGCCTCGGCAAGCACAGATGGATCTTCAACTCCAGAACTGCACATTGCAGTTTGGTCAGTGCGGTGGCATCGTATCGATGTCGGCGTTAGCCGCTACGACCGGGAGGTGCGTCCGTGACCGACAACCGTGCAGCACGCTGGACCGACCCGACCCTCGATCCGACCAAGCGCAACCGGGACCTGTTCGCCGTACTCGATCGGGCTGACCTGTCCGAACCGGCGCGGGCCGCCGTCGCGCACGCCCTCGGCCCCGGCACCGGCCCGGCCGGGCACGCCGAAGCGCTGGTCAACCGCTACCTCAACGAGCGCGAGCGCCGCCGGCCGGCGGCGCAGGTCAACGGCGGCGGCGACGGTCCGGGTGGGATCGGCAACCTGCCGGACTGGCTGCGGTACGACCGGCGCGGTCGGTACACGCTGCACCTGACGTTCGCCGCCGCCGACTTCGACGAAGCGCGGGAGCAGGCCGTCGCGTACGCCGAAGGGCTCGCCATCCTGTGCCCGGAGCTGGGGGAGCACGCACCGCTGCTGTCCCGGGCGGAGGCGTGGACTTCAACGAGCCGCTGTTCTGTGGCGTACGCGGCCCGGACGGTGAGGTGTGTGCGGAGGTCCGCCACCACCCGGGGTTCCACCGGGCGGCCGGGCTGGGCGGGTTGTGCTGGGGCGACGGCGACGGCGACGCCAGTGGCACCGGCGACGCTGACGGCACACTGCCGTGACCGGCACCCCGGTCACGCCGCCGTACCCGAGGGTCGCGCCGTGCCGGCACTGCTGCCGGCCAGTGTTGCGCGACAACGACGGCGTCTGGATTCACGCCGACCTGTCGTACGTCTGCCGCGACCGCTGGGGCGGGATCACCGCCACCACCGCCGTACCCGAACCGCCCGCCTGGTACACCGAACAGCACGGGACCGTGCGGCGGTCAGAGTAGCCAGCCCGGGGCGGACCAGGCCGGCCACGTACGCGACCAGGATCAACTGGCGGCAGCCTTGGATCGAGCAGACTCCCAACACGCCGATGCGATCGGTGATCCTGCTCCGGGCACGATTGTTGGTAGTGTCGGCGGCATGACCATGAGCATCTCGATCACCCTTGACGACGATCTCGGCGAGGAGCTTGTCGCCGCCGTCGCTGGTGGCAACAGGTCGGCTCTGGTCGCTCAGGCGATCCGCGAATACCTCGATCGTCGTGCCGTCGACGCCGCTGCTGCCTGGCACGCCTCCCTCACCGGCGAGGATGCTGCGGCGTTCGCGGAGTTCAACGCCGCGTGGTAGCCACAGCAGGCGTGCCCGTACGGGGTGACGTGGTCGACTACACCCTTGGTAGCCGACGGATCCGAGTGCTGGTGGTGAGCGCCGACGTCTATACCCGTAGGTACCCAGTGATCGTGTTGATCCACGATCGCGCTGACGGAGACGTGCCCGGCATCCTCCTGCCGCTGCCCAACGACCTGGCCGGCGGCGGCACGATCGATCTGTCCCGGATCCGATTCGCCGACCCCGAAGCGATCGGTCACCGGCATGGCCGGATCACTCCCACGCTCGCTGCCAAGGTCGATCAGGGGCTTCGTCGCCTTCTTGGCTTGTAATGGGCGCGCTCTGGTCAGCAGCGCGGCGGGTCAGGGTAGCCAGCCGGGGCGGACCAGGCCGGCCTCGTACGCGAACACGACCAGCTGGGCGCGGTCCCGGGCACCGAGCTTCACCATCGCCCGCGACACGTGGGTCTTCGCCGTCGCCGGGCTGACCACCAGCCGGGCGGCGATCTCGTCGTTGGACAGTCCGGTGCCGACCAGCGCCACCACCTCCCGTTCCCGCTCGGTCAGCTCGGCCAACCGCCGGGGCGCGGCCGGAGTGGCTGTCCGGGCGGCGAACTGCTCGATCACCCGCCGGGTCACGCTCGGCGACAGCAGCCCGTCCCCGGCGGCCACCACCCGTACCCCCTGGATCAGCTCGGCCGGCTGCGTGTTCTTCACCAGGAACCCGGCCGCCCCGGCGCGCAGCGCCTCGCCGACGTACTCGTCCAGCTCGAACGTGGTCAGCACGATGATCCGTACCTGGGACAGCTGCGGGTCGGCGGCGATCTGCCGGGTCGCGGTCAGCCCGTCCACCCCGGGCATCCGGATGTCCATCAGGACCACGTCCGGCCGGGTCTGCCCGGCCAGCCGGACCGCCTGCGCGCCGTCGCCGGCCTCACCGACGACCTCGATGTCCGGCTCGGCAGCCAGCAGCGCCCGGAACCCGGCCCGGACCAGCACCTGATCGTCGACCAGCAGCACCCGGATCACGTCGACGTCTCCTCAGTCTGCGACTCGGTGGGCAGCGGCAGCCGGGCCCGTACCCGCCAACCGCCGCTGCCGTCCGGTGCCGGACCGGCGGTCAACTCGCCGCCCAACGCGGCGGCCCGCTCCCGCATCCCGGTGATCCCGTTGCCAGCCGGCGCAGGAGCCACCGACGCAGCGGGCCCCGCCGCACCGGCGCCGTCGTCGTCGATCTGGAGCATCAGCGCATCCTGCCGGTAGCCGATGGTGACGGTGGCGGCGGCGCCCGGCCCGGCGTGCCGCCGCACGTTGGTCAACGCCTCCTGCACGATCCGGTACGCCGCCCGGTCCACGGCGGCGGGCAGCGGCCGGGCCGTACCGTCGATCACGGTCCGGGTCGCCACCGCCGCGTCGTCGGTCAGCTCGCCGAGCCGGTCCACCCCCGGTGCCGGGGCGCGCGGCGCGGCCTCGCTGCTCGGGTAGAGCGTGTCGAGCACGGTCCGGACCTCACGCAGCGCCTCCGCGCTGGACTGCGCGATCGCCTCCAGCGCCGCGCGCGCCTGGTCCGGGTCGCGGTCCATCAGGTGCAGACCGACCCCGGCCCGTACGTTGATCAGCGACAGGTGATGCCCGAGTACGTCGTGCAGTTCGGCGGCGATCCGCAGCCGTTGCTCGCTGGCCCGGCGGCGCTGCCGCTCCTCGGAGAGCCGGCGCTGCTCCGCGACGCCCTCGCGGACCCGGTCGGCGACGAGGGTGCCGATCTCGGTGACCAGCCCGGCGGCGACGATCAGCGCCAACGCCAGCAGCGCCTGCCGCAGCGTCGCCCCGGCGACCAGCACCCAGATGCCGTACGAGGTCACCGCCGTCGCGCCGACCAGCCAGCGGTGACCGGCGGCCCGCGCCGCCGACGCGGCGATCATCGGTGCCAGCAGGGTCACCCCGGCCGGCTGGTCCAGCAGGTGGTACGCCAGGGTCGCGGCGACCACGATCAGGAAGTTGCGCCGAGGGGACCGGTGCCGGTCGGCCAGCGCCAGCCCGCTGAACACCAGCAGCGCGTACCCGATGATTCCGACGCCGCCGGACTGCCAGCTGGCGGCGATCGCGGTGCCGACCGGCTGCCCGATCGCGGTCAGCACCGCCAGGCCCGGTCCGCGCCGCGCCCCCGGCCGGGCAGCCGCGCTGACCGCTTCGGCGTCGGGGAGTGACCGGGTCATGCCCGCACTGTAGGCCGGCCGGCGACGACTGCGGCAGCCCCGACGGCGGCAGCCCGCCGTACGCCCTGCGGAGTAGGCCGGCCGCCGCGCTACCGCATCGGGTGCAGTAGCGGTGCCGCCGACGCGCCGACGCGCCGCCCCGGCCTTCGCCGACAAGCTGTGGACACCAGAGAATCCAGTGAGGAGAATCAGCGATGAAGGCGATGGTGCAGCACCGGTACGGCTCACCCGACGTCCTGCGGTTGCGTGACGTGGACACCCCGACCCCCGGCGACGGCGAGGTGCTGGTCCGGGTGCACGCCAGCTCGGTCAACGCGTACGACTGGCACGCGATGCGCGGCGACCCGTACCTGGCCCGGTTGTCGTTCGGGCTGCGGCGGCCCCGCGCGGCCGTGCGCGGTCAGGACTTCGCCGGCCGGGTCGAGGCGGTGGGCGCGGCGGTGACCCGGTTCGGCCCCGGTGACGAGGTGTACGGCGAGGCCGGCCCCGCCGGTGGCGCGTTCGCGGAGTACCTGTGCGCGGCGGAGAAGTTGGTCGAGGCGAAACCGGCGAACCTGAGTTTCGCGCAGGCGGCGGCGGTGCCGCTGGCCGCCACCACCGCCCTGGTCTGCCTGCGCGATGCCGCCGCTCTGCGGGCCGGGCAGCACGTCGCGATCAACGGGGCGTCCGGCGGGGTCGGCACCTTCGCGGTGCAGCTGGCCAAGGCGTACGGTGCGCAGGTGACGGCGGTGTGCCGGGCCCGCAACGTGGAGCTGGTCCGGTCGCTCGGTGCCGACCACGTCGTCGACTACACCCGGGACGATTTCACCCGTACCGCTGCTGTCCGTGCCGGCCGCCGCTACGACGTGCTGCTCGATCTGGTCGGCAACCGGTCGTTGGCCGACTGCCGCCGGGTGCTGACCCCGGACGGGACGCTGCTGCTGTCCGGCGGCGGTGTGTCCACCGGCGGCAGCGTCTTCGGGCCGCTGGGTCTGCTGCTGCGCGGGCCGCTGGTGGGGCGGTTCGTCCCGCAGCGCATCGTCGCGCCGTCGGCGACGGCGGGTCAGGGGCACCTGGCGACGCTGCGGGAGCTGGTCGAGGCGGGCAAACTGACCCCGGTCGTCGACCGGACGTTCCGGCTCAGTGAGGTGCCGGCGGCGATCCGGTACGTCGAGACCGAGCACGCCCGCGCAAAGGTGGTCATCACGATGTGACGGCGGAGGGGACAACGGCGATCGACGGTTCGGCATATCCTCGGTGCCGGGCGGGGGTGGCGATGATGACGAGCCGGATGGGTGAGTTACTGGCCGGGGCCGATCGGGCCGGGCAGGTCGACGGGCTGCACGCGGTCGTGGTGGTACGCGGCGGCGAGACCCTGTGGGAGCACTACGGCACCGGCGAGGACTTCTCCTGGGAGCACTCCCTGGGGCAGGTCGACTTCGGCCCGGCGACGCTGCACGACCTGCGCTCGGTCACCAAGAGTGTGACCGCCCTGCTGTACGGCATCGCTCTCGGTGACGGGCTCGTCCCGGCCCCAGCGCAGCCGCTGCTGCGGCAGTTTCCCGAGTACCCGGATCTGGCGGCTGACCCGGACCGGGCCGGGCTGACCGTCGCGCACGCGTTGACCATGTCGTTGGGGCTGGAGTGGCGCGAGGAGGTCCCGTACGACAGCCCGGACAACGCTGAGATCGCCATGGATCTGGCCCCGGACCGCTACCGGTACGTCCTGGAGCGGCCGATCGTGGAGCCACCCGGCGAGCGTTGGTCCTACTGCGGCGGTGCCACCACACTGCTCGGCAAGCTGATCGCCGACGGCACCGGGCAGGCGTGGGAGGCGTACGGCCAGGCGAAGCTGTTCGCGCCGCTCGGCGTTGAGCAGTTTCACTGGATGGCCGGCGACGACGGGGTGGCCTCGCCCGCGTCCGGGCTGCGGCTCACCCCGCGCGACCTGGCCCGGATCGGCGAGCTGGTGCTGGCCGGCGGGGTCTGGGCCGGCCGTCGACTGGTGCCGGCCAGCTGGATCAGCGAGATGCTCGAGCCGCGTCTGCCGACCGGGTGGGACGCCGAGTTCGGCTACCACTGGTATTTGCAGTCCGTCGCCGGTCACCGGACGGCGGCGGCGATGGGCAACGGCGGCCAGCGTCTGACCGTACTGCCCGATCTGGACACGGTCGTCGTGGTGACCGCCGGCAACTACGACGACCCCGAGCAGTGGCGTACCCCGGTCGCCGTGCTGGAGCAGGTCGTCCTGCCCGCGCTCGATGTCACCTAGCCACCCGGCACGAGCCGAACACCAGGTACCTGTCGGCGGGAAGATGAGGTATCTGGTGTTCGGCTCGTCGCGGCTGGTGCGGCTCGTCAGGGCTGGGCGCGGCGTTCGTCGATCGCCTGCCGCACATCCTGTACGACTTGCCCGCTGATGCGCAGTACGTGGTCCGCAGTGAAGCGCAACACCAGCCAGCCGGCGGCCCGCATCGCGTTGTAGCGGTGCACATCCCGGCGGAAAGTGGCCCTATCCCGATGATGGTCGCCCTCATACTCCGGCATCGTGCAGCAGCCGCAGTCGACTCTCCATCGGCGACTCGGCCAGCGGCTCGACCAGGCCGACCAGCTCACGCAGTTGCCGGGCGCCGGGCCAGCGCGGATGGCTGTCAAGGTAGCGGGCGAGCTGAGCAGACCGGCGGCGACGGCGCGGCTACCGGAAAAGGGGAGGAAGCTCAGCTGGTTCGGGACACCGGTGGCGCGGGACACCGGCATAGCCTGCCCGGCGGGCGACCACCGCCGCTGGCCTGGCCGGCCGGACGGTCACTCATCCGACACGTTTCGTCCGCAAATCTGCCCGGACCACCCGGAGCGCCTCGTGCGGGGACCAGTTCACGTCCCCTTCGGGTGCCAGACGGTCTTGGTCTCCAGGAAGGTGGTCATCCGCCGGGTGCCCGGGTCGGCGGACCAGTCGACCGGTGTGACAGCCGGCCGCAGCACCCGCTTGAGGTTGCCGGCGGCGGCCTGCTCCAGCTCGACGGCCAACTGCGGATCCGGCACCCCGGTCAGGTCCAGCGCGTCGACGTCCAGATGCGACGCCAGCCACGGCGCGGTCTCGGTGATCGTGCCGGTCAACACGTTGACCACCCCGCCGGGCAGGTCACTGGTGGCCAGCACCTCGGCCAGGGTGACCGCCGCCAACGGGCGGGTCGGCGAGGCCAGCACCACCGCCGTGTTGCCGCTGACGATCACCGGGGCGACGACGCTGACCAGGCCGAGCAGCGACGGCTCGGCCGGCGCGACGACCCCGACCACGCCGGTCGGCTCCGGCGTCGACAGGTTGAAGTACGGCCCGGCGACCGGGTTGACGCCGCCGTACACCTGGGGGAGCTTGTCGGACCAGCCGGCGTACCAGACCCAGCGGTCGATCGCCGCGTCGACCTCGCCGGCCGGCTCGCCGAGCGCGACGAACTGCTCGCGTCGGCCCTCCAGCATCTCGGCGACCCGGTAGAGGATCTGACCCCGGTTGTACGCGGTCGCGCCCGACCAGCCCTTCACCGCCGCCCGCGCGGCGACGACGGCGTCGCGGAGGTCCTTGCGGGAGGCGAGCGCCACGTTGGAGTCCTGCACCTGGTACGTCCGTCCCGACTCGCTGCGCGGAAACTTCCCGCCGATGAACAGCTTGTACGTCTTGCGCACGGCCACCCGCGCCGGTCCGGCGGCGGCCACGGCAGCACTGTCAGACATCGAGGTACGCCTCCAGCCCGTGCCGGCCGCCTTCGCGGCCGTAGCCCGACTCCTGGTAGCCGCCGAACGGCGACGTCGGGTCGAACTTGTTGAACGTGTTCGCCCACACCACCCCGGCGCGCAGCCGGTCGGCGGCCCACAGGATCCGGGAACCCTTCTCCGACCAGATGCCGGCGGACAGCCCGTACGGCGTGTTGTTGGCCTTGGCGATGGCCTCGTCCGGGGTGCGGAAGGTCAGCACGGACAGCACCGGGCCGAAGATCTCCTCGCGGGCGATCCGGTGCGCCTGGCTGACCCCGGTGAACAGGGTCGGCGCGAACCAGAAGCCCTGCTGCGGCAGGTCGCACGGCGGCGACCAGGCCTGCGCGCCCTCGTCGGTGCCGGCTGTGGCCAGGGTACGGATCCGGTCCAGCTGGGCGGCCGAGTTGATCGCCCCGACGTCGGTGTTCTTGTCCAGCGGGTCACCGACGCGCAGCCGGGCCATCCGCCGTTTCAACGACTCCAGTAGCGGCTCGGCGATCGACTCCTGGACCAGCAGCCGGGACCCGGCGCAGCAGACGTGGCCCTGGTTGAAGAAGATGCCGTTGACGATGCCTTCGACGGCCTGGTCGATCGGGGCGTCGTCGAAGACGATGTTGGCGGCCTTGCCGCCCAGCTCCAGGGTGAGCTTCTTGCGGCTGCCGGCGACCGCGCGGGCGATCTGCCGGCCGACGTCGGTGGAGCCGGTGAAGGCGACCTTGTCGACGTCGGGGTGGCCGACGACGGCCTGCCCGGTGGCGCCGGCGCCGGTGACGATGTTGACCACGCCCGGCGGCAGGTCGGCCTGCTGGCAGATCTCGGCGAACAGCAGCGCGGTCAGCGGGGTCGTCTCGGCCGGTTTGAGCACCACCGTGTTGCCGGCGGCCAGCGCCGGGGCGATCTTCCAGGCCAGCATCAGCAGCGGGAAGTTCCACGGGATGACCTGGCCGGCGACGCCGAGCGGGCGCGGGTCCGGGCCGAAACCGGCGTACGGCAGCTTGTCGGCCCAGCCGGCGTAGTAGAAGAAGTGCGCCGACGCCAGCGGCAGGTCGACGTCACGGGACTCGCGGATCGGTTTGCCGTTGTCCAGCGACTCGAGCACGGCCAGCTCGCGGCTGCGTTCGGCGAGCGCTCGGGCGATCCGGAACAGGTACTTGGCCCGGTCGCGGCCCGGCATCGGACCCCAGACCCGCTGGTACGCGGCCCGCGCGGCGGCCACCGCCCGGTCGACGTCGCCGGGGCCGGCCTCGGCGACCTCGGCGAGGACCTCTTCGGTGGCCGGGTTGACGGTCTTGCGGGCCCCGCCGTCGGTCGGGTCGACGAACTCGCCGTCGATGAACAGGCCGTACGAGTCGCGGATGGTGACGACCGAGCGGGACTCGGGTGCCGGTGCGTAGTCGAACACGCTGATCAGTCCAGGGTGACGTAGTCGGGACCGGAGTAGACCCCGGTGTGCAGCTTCGACCGCTGCATCAGCAGGTCGTTGAGCAGGGTGGAAGCGCCGAACCGGAACAGGTCGGGGGTGAGCCAGTCGTCGCCGGCGGTCTCGTTGACCAGCACCAGGTACTTGATTGCGTCCTTGGTGGTGCGGATGCCGCCGGCCGGTTTGACGCCGATCCGCCGCCCGGTGGCGGCGTGGAAGTCCCGGACCGCCTCCAGCATGATCAACGTGACGGGCAGGGTCGCGGCGACCGGCACCTTGCCGGTGGAGGTCTTGATGAAGTCGCCGCCGGCCAGCATCGCCAGCCAGGAGGCGCGGCGCACGTTGTCGTAGGTGGCCAGCTCCCCGGTCTCCAGGATGACCTTGAGGTGGGCGTCGCCGCAGGCTTGCTTGACCGCGACGATCTCGGCGTACACCTGGTCGTAGCGGCCGGCGAGGAACGCCCCCCGGTTGATCACCATGTCGATCTCGTCGGCGCCGGCGGCGACCGCCGCCCGGGTGTCGGCCAGCTTCACCTCCAGCGGCGCCTGCCCGGACGGGAAGGCGGTGGCCACGCTGGCCAGGTGCACGCCGGAGCCGGTGAGCGCCTCGGCGGCGGTCGGCGCCATCGACGGGTAGACGCAGACCGCGGCGACCGGTGGGCAACCGGGGTCGGCCGGGTCGGGGCGGCGGGCCTTGGCACACAACGCGCGTACCTTGCCGGGGGTGTCGGCGCCCTCCAGAGTCGTCAGATCGACCATCCGGACGGCCAGGTCGATCGCCCACGCCTTGGCCGTCGTCTTGATCGACCGGGTGCCGAGCGTCGCGGCCCGCTGCCGCGCGCCGACCTCGTCGACGCCGGGCAGCCCGTGCAGGAAGCTACGCAGGGTTGCCGCGTTCCGCCCCACCTCGGCCAGATCGTGGCGCGCGGGTGCCGGGGTGCTCACCGCTGTCATGCCGCGAGTCCTGTCATGCCCGCGAGTCTACGTCGCCAGCGAGTTCACGATCTTGGCCGTCGGCTGATCGGACGAGCAGACTTAACGGCGCTGTTGGCCTACCGTTACATCATGTTGGCCCCGGTGACCCACCGTGCCTGACGTGCGAGCAGTGCACTTCACCGACACATACCTGCCCCGCCGCGACGGGGTGGTCACCTCGCTGCGGACTCTCGCGGCGGCGTCGGCCGCCGCCGGGCATCCCGGCCTGATCGTGGTGCCCCGGCATCCGGACCAGCCGGCCGAGGCGGACGTGCTGCGGCTACGTGCGCTGCCCTGCGGAGTCGCCGACCTGCGGTTGTCGCCGTGGCTGCTGCGCGGCGCCGCCGCCACCGGCACCATCGCCGAGATCGCCGCCCACGCCCCGGACGTGGTGCACGTGCACACCCCCGGACCGGTCGGGCTGCTCGGCGTCCTCACCGCCCGCCGGCTCAATCTGCCGCTGGTCCAGACCTACCACACCGACCTGCACGCGTACGCCGACGCGTACCGGGTGCCGGCCCGTGCGCTCAGCGCCGGCGTCCGGCTTTACGCCCGCCGGCTCGGCGTGCCCCGCCCGGCGGCGGCACCGGCCGGCCACGCCCGTGACCACCGGCCGATGGCCAGCGGCGCGGTCGCCCGCCGCCGGGCCGCCATGGACGCCACCAACACCCTGCTGCTCGGCGGCGCCGACGCGGTGGTGGTGCCGACCCGGGCGGTGCTGGATCGGATCCACCTGCCGGTGCCCGTCGACCGGGTGCACCTGGTGCCGACCGGGGTCGCGGCCCGCCGCACCACCGCCGACGAGATCAACGCATTCCGGTACGGCCATGGCATCACGCCCAGTGACCGGGTGGTCCTCTACGTGGGTCGGATCAACCGGGAGAAGGGCATCGACCTGCTGATCACCGCGTTCGAGCGGGTGCTGGTCGGCTGCCCGACCGCCCGGCTGGTGCTGGTCGGTGCCCTGTACGAGCCGCGCTGGCTGGCCGGGCTGCTGCGGACCATCGACCCTCGGGTGGCTGCCCGGATCACCCTCACCGGCCAGCAGGGCCCGGAGGTGGTGGCTGCGGCGTACGGGGCCGCCGAGGTGTTCGCGTTCGCCTCGCAGACCGACACCCAGGCATTGGTCCTGCAGGAAGCTGGCCTGGCCGGGGTGCCGGTGGTGCTGGTCGACCGGGCGTTGCACGCGCACGGCGCGCTTGCCGGCGCCGCACTGCGCACCGAGCCGCAGCCGGGTGCGCTGGCCGGCGGGGTGCTGCGGCTGCTGCTCGACCCGGACACGGCCCGCCGGCAGGCGGCCGCGGCGGCGGCCCGCTGCGCCGAACACACCCCGGCCCGCTACGCCGAGGCGATCCGTGAGGTGTATGCGTCGGCTGCCGGGCTGGCGAGTAGGTTCAACGACCGTGGACGTACTCGTCGTTGATCACCCTCTCGCCCAGTCCCGGCTGACCGCGATGCGCGACGCCCGGACCGACTCGGCGGCGTTCCGCGCCGCGCTGCACGAACTCACCACCATGCTGGTGTACGAGGCGGCCCGGTCCTTCCCGGTGGAATCCTTCCCGGTGACCACCCCGGTGGCGCCGACCGACGGGACCCGGCTGGCCAACCCGCCGCTGCTGGTGCCGGTGCTGCGCGCCGGGCTCGGGATGGCCGACTCGGCGTTGGCGCTGCTGCCGGAGTCGTCGATGGGCTTCGTCGGGCTGGCCCGCGACGAGGAGACCTACGAGCCCCGGGCCTACCTGGAGTCGCTGCCGGTCGACCTGGCCGGCATCCCGGTGCTGGTGCTCGACCCGATGCTGGCCACCGGCGGTTCGCTGGAGCACTGCTGCCGGCTGCTCGCCGACCGGGGCGCCACCGAGATCACCGTGCTGTGCGTGCTCGCCGCGCCGGCCGGAATCGACCGGCTGGACCGCTCCGGCCTGCCGTTGCGACTGGTGACCGCGTCGATCGACGAACGGCTCAACGAGAAGATGTTCATCGTGCCGGGGCTCGGTGACGCCGGTGACCGCCAGTTCGGCGGGATGCCGCGCTTCTGACGGGTACCGGTCAGCTGGCGGTGGTCCAGCTCCAGCTGGTCGCCACGCCGTCGGTGAACGGCATCACGCCGTGGAAGACGGTCGGCTGCTCGGCGAAGACCAGCGGCAGGAAGTGCCGGTCGCTGGGCCACATCGGCACCCGGCCGGCGAGGACGTCGGCCAGGTCGGTCCAGACCAGGGTGCCTTCCGGGCAGTCCGGCCGGGGCTCGCCGGACCAGGTCGGCACCCGGAACAGGAATCCGAACCAGTTCTCGCTGTGCCGGCCGAAGCCTGGCCAGGAGATGGTCCCGGCCAGCTCGACCCGCCCGCACTCCAACCCGGACTCCTCCCGGATCTCCCGGCGCATGCCGGCGATGACGTCCTCGCCCGGCTCCAGCTTGCCGCCCAACCCGTTGTAGTAGCCGTAGTGGATGTCGTCCGGCCGGGTGTCGCGGCGCAGCATCAGCACCTGACGTCCGTCGGGGGAGAGTACGTAGCCGAGGGTCGCGATGATCGCCTGCACCTGGTCACCATAGGTACCCGGTGGCCGGTCAGCCGCAGCGGTGTCCCACCAGCACCTCGGTGGCCGGGACCGGGTCGGCCGCCGACAGCGGGTCCGGCTGTGCGGGGTACCCGGCGTCGCGGTGGCGGGTCTGCTGCTGCGGCGCGGCGGCCAGCTGTAGCTGCGGACCGACCGGGAACCGGCCGACCGGCGGGCGCAGCAGGCGCTGCGCCAGTTCGGTGGCGGTGAACGGGGCGCGGGCCGCCGCGGTCTCCGCGTCGACCTCGAACGGTGACGGGGTCGGGAAGTAGCGGTTGAGGAACTCGACCCGCAGCCGGCGGGCGACGGAGTCGACCGCGTCGGTGAGTTCGGTGTCCAGCCCGAAGGCGTCGGCGTCGCGCCGGTCGAGCAGCCGGTGCAGCCGCAGCGCGGCGTCGGGGGCGGCCGGGTCGACGTGGTGCCGGCGCAGCGACCCGGGGACCGCGGTGCCCCGCAGGTACGACCAGTGCGGGTGCAGCGAGCGGATCAGTGACACGTCGTCCGGTTGCCGGATCTGGTGACCGCGAATCCGGGCGACCATCTGGGGACTGCTGGCGCAGATCTCGGCCAGTGTGGAGCGGCGCACCGGCAACGGTACGCCGAGCGGGGTGCCCGGGTCGACGAGGCGGTCGAACTGGTCGGCGAAGACGCGCCGCGCGGCGGCCACCGCCGAGGTGTCTCCCGAGCCGGCCGGCTGGCCGGCTCCCCGGCCCGGCCCGGGCGGCGGGCCGAGCAGCACCTTCGGGATCCCGTTGGGCTCGAAGAACGTGGTCCGGTCGACGGGCCGGCCGAGAAAGACGTTGCCGGGCAGGTAGAGGAACCGTTCCGCCAGGCCGTCGATTTCGTGCACTGCGGATTCGACGGCGTACGGGTTGAAGGTGGGCAGCACGGTGTGGCCACCGAGCAGGTCGCGGTGGTCGACCACGGTCAACCGTGGATCGTCCACGTCGAGCCAGCCCGGCACCTGGTCTGCGGTGATCAGGAAGATCCGCCGGATCCAGGGCGCGTGCAGGTGCACCGAGCGGAGCAGGTGGCGCAGCTCCTCGGTGCCGTCCCAGCCGACCCATTCGTCGCCGGCGTGGCCCGCCGGGCCAGCACCGCCGGCACCGCCGCTGCGGCGGTGCCGGTCGGCGCGTCGGGCTCGTGGCACCGGCCCAGCGGTGCGGGCGATGGCCCGCTGCCGGCGGGACCGCCACCGCGGATCGGTCGGGTCGGTCCAGCAGCAGACCAGGTCGACCGGGAAGTCGGGCCAGGTCGCCGGCCGACGGGTGAACGGGGTGCGGGTCACATGCCGGGCGATCCGGTCCTCGGGCGCGAAGCAGCAGGCCTCGGCCTCGGTCAGCCGTACCGGGGCCGACCGGGCCGGGACCACGGCGGTGACGTCGTTGCTCCGGGGCGCGTGCAGCCGGTCACCGTCGACGGTCCAGAACTCGATCTCGCAAGCAGCCTGCCCGCCGTACGTCAGCTGACCGTCGACGCTGGTCACCGCCTGGAAGATCCGGATCACCGGGGTCCGGCGCAGCCGCCAGCGGGGCCGGGTCGGCAATCGCCGGTGCCGGTGTCCGGCGCGCGCCACGGCCAGGCCACCGACGCGGCCGAGGGCCCGCAGCGCGGCGGTACGCTCGCCGGCCGGCACCCCGATCCGGCTGCTGAGCCCGGATGCAGCCGGGATGACGAAATGGTCCACCCCGGCCCGGGCCAGTGCGTCGGTGACGAGGTGCAGGTTGCGCCGGTGGGCGTTGAGCGGGCTGATCGTGTCGTCGACGACGGCCAGGATGGGGCGCCCGTCCAGTACGGACCATCGCCGGGGGAGACCGGCGGCGGTTGGTCGGGCCGGCCGCAGACGTCGGGCCAGCCAGCATCGGGCGACCTGGCCGGGCCGCCGGGCCAGCCGGAACAGGGCGGTCTGCCGGTGGAAGGGGAGCAGTGCATACCGCCGGTGCGTCGCGGCGGTCAGGTAGGCGAAGCAGCGGCTAGCCAGCATAACCAGCTAAACGAGCAGCAATATGAATTGGTCGCGCCTAAAGGGCTAACCGGACATCATTTGATGTTCAGGGCGGCCGATGTCTCCGTCCGCAGCCGTGCCAACGCCCGGTCAGCCCGTTCGCGGGCCGCGGCCGGGTCGCCGTCGCGTACCGGCTGGACCACCTCCAGGTACGCCTTCAGCTTCGGCTCCGTACCGGAAGGACGGACCACGACCCGGGCGGTGCCGGTACGCAGGATCACCACGTCGGCGTCGGGCAGCAGATCCTGCGTCGCGGTGACCGGCTCGCCGAGCAGCGTCGTCGGCAGGTTCGCCCGCAGGTACGCCGTCGCGGCGGCGATCTCACTCAGCTCGTCGACCCGCACCGCAAGCTGGTCGGTCTGGTACACCCCGAACTCGCAGGCCAGTTCGTCGAGCCGGTCGGTCAGGCCCCGACCGGCCGCCTTGAGCTCGGCGGCCAGCTCGGCGAGGAGCAGCGCGGCGGTGATGCCGTCCTTGTCGCGTACCTGGTCGGGCGCCACGCAGTAGCCGAGCGCCTCCTCGTAGCCGTAGACCAGCGGCACCTCGGCGGTGTCCGCGAGGTCGCTGCCGGCCCGGACGATCCACTTGAAGCCGGTGAGGGTCTCGGCGTACGGCTCGCCGCGCGCCGCGCACAGTGCGCCGAGCAGCGACGACGAGACGATGGTGGTGGCGTAGCGGCCGTGCCGGCCCCGCCGGATCAGCTGATCGGCGAGCAGCACCCCCAGCTCGTCACCGCGCAGCATCCGCCACCCGTCGCCGCCGTGCGGCACCGCGACCGCGCACCGGTCGGCGTCCGGGTCGTTGGCGATCGCCAGGTCGGCTCCGTGTGCCCGGGCCAGCGCGACGACCCGGTCCATCGCGCCCGGCTCCTCCGGATTGGGAAACGCCACGGTCGGGAACTGCGGATCCGGCTCGGCCTGCTCGGCGACGACCAGCGGTGCCGGGAATCCGGCACCGACGAACGCCTCCCGCAGCACCGCCCCACCGACGCCGTGCAGCGGCGTGTACGCCACGGTCAGCGCCCGGGGGGTGGCCGGGTCCACCACCGCCACGGCGGTCCGCAGGTAGCCGGCGACGATCTCGTCGTCCAGCGTCTTGCCGGGGCCGCCGAGCGGCACGTCGACCAGTTTTCCGACCGCCCGGATCGCCGCCTCGATCTGCTGGTCGGCCGGCGGCGCGATCTGCGCGCCGGCACCGGCCGGTCCGCCGAGCTGAGCGCCGAGGTAGACCTTGTAGCCGTTGTCCTGCGGCGGGTTGTGGCTGGCGGTGACCATCACTCCCGCCACCGCGTCGAGCGCGCGGATCGCGTACGCCAGCACCGGGGTGGGCAACGGGCGGGGCAGCAGGTAGGCGTCCCGCCCGGCACCGGTGACCACCTCGGCGGTGCGGACCGCGAAGGCCCGTGACCCGTGCCGGGCGTCGTAGCCGATCACCACCGGTCCGGAGCCGCCCTGCTCGGCCAACCAGCTCACCAGCCCGGCGGCGGCCCTGGTGACAACCTGCAGGTTCATGCCGTTCGGGCCGGCCCGCAGCGGGCCGCGCAGCCCGGCGGTGCCGAACGTCAACGGCCCGGCGAACCGGTCGGCCAGCTCGGCGGCGCTGCCCGGCAGCGCCGCCAGCAGCGTCAGCAGCTCGGCGCGGGCGGCCGGGTCCGGCTCGTCGCCGAGCCAGGCCGCCACCCGCGCCGACAACGCCGCCGGGTCACCGGCTGCCGCCGGCTGGTCGATGGACATCGGTCAGCCGGCCTCGGCGAGCTGGAAGGTCCGGACCATCTCCTCGAAGACCGGCAGGCTCTCCTCGAACCGCGCGTCCGGCGTGGTGAGGAAGAACGAGTACGCCTTGCCGTTGGCGACCACCGCCCGCCACACGCCGTGCCGTTTGTTGTCGCCGTCACCGCAGGTGTACTCGAACTGGACGGCCTGCCGACCGGCCAGCTCGACGTCGGTGGTCATGTCGAGCTGGGCGTACGGGCGGGCGCAGGACTGTGACTCCGGCCGCTTCAGGCCCTTCTCTGCGACCTCGGCCCAGCGCTGCACCGACGAACCGGACGGCTCGACCACGATGCGGACCTTCCGGCCCGCGTCGTCCGGGTCGGTGAAATCGGTGTACAGCCCGCCGCTGGCCTTTTCCCAGCTTTCCGGCACGTCGACGGTGACGCCGCGCTCGTTGACGGTCTTCGTCGGGAAGGCCGGCACGGGCTCCTCGGTGATCTGCGGCGCGGTCAGCGTCGGCTGCTGGGGATCGCCGGAGCCACTGTTGAACAGCGCGGTGGAGATCAGCAGAATCAGCAGGGTGGCACCCGCCGCCGCGCCGATCTGCACCTTCCGGTCCCAGCTCTTCACCTTCTCGACGGCGCTGCCGGTGCCCTGCCGGAGCCCGGCGATCGCCTTGTCCAGCATCGCCCCGGCGGTGGTGGCACCTCCCGGTGCCGGCCGACCGGCTGGCGGTTGGTCCCAGCCCTGCTGCCCTTCGCCCCAGCTCGGCGCCGGCATCGCCCCGGTCGGGCTGAGCAGCGCACCGCCCTGGCCGCTCTGCTGGCCGTGGCCGTGCCGACCCGGCTGCTGCCCACGCGGACCGGGTACGCCGGCCTGACTGATCGGCATCGCGGCGGTCGCTCCGGCCGCCGGCGAGGTCGGGTTGGCGTTGTCCAGCCCGGCGGCGGACCACTGCGCCGCGCTCGGCATCTGCCGGCCGGCCTTGCGCAGCTCGGCGAGGCGGTCGGTGAGCGATTCGTCCGGGCCGATCATCGCCCGGCCGCCGATCTTGCCACTCGGCTGGGGCTGCGCCGGTGGTGCCGGTGGGGCCTGCTGCTGCCAGCTGGGCGGTCGCTGCACCGAGACCACCGCGTACGGGTCGGTGACCAGGTTGGCCGGGGCCTTGCTGGCCAGCGGCCCGGCGAGCAGTTCGCGCAGCATGCTCCGGGCGGTCGGTACGTCGAAGCGTCGGGCCGGGTCCTTCTCCAGCAGGCCGAAGAGCACCTCGGTGAGCGGGCCGGAGCGTACCGGGACGGCGGGCGGGTCCTCGACGACGGCGTGCATGGTCTCGATCGGGTCACCCTTGTCGAAGGGTGGGCGCCCCTCGACGGCGGTGTAGAGCGTGACGCCGAGGGAGAACAGATCACTCGGCGGCCCGAAGTCCTGGCCCATGGCCCGCTCCGGGGAGATGAAGTGCGGCGAGCCGAGCACCATCCCGGGCGTGGTGAGCTGGACGTCGGTGGGCATCCGGGCGACACCGAAGTCGGTGAGTACGCAGCGACCGTCGGTGCAGATCAGCACGTTCGCCGGCTTGACGTCGCGGTGCAGGACGCCGATGGCGTGGGCGACCTCCAGCGCACCGAGCAACGCGATGCCGATCTTGGCGACCGCGCGCTGGGCGACCGGGCCGTCCTCGATGACCATGTCGGCGAGGCTGCGGGCGTCCAGCAGCTCCATCACGATCCACGGGCGGCCACCCTCGGTGACCACGTCGTAGACCTGGACCACGGCCGGGTGCTGCAGTGCGGCCGCCGCACGGGCCTCCCGCAGGGTGCGTTCGTACATCGCGTCGCGGTCGCTGGGGGCCAGCCCTGGGGGGAGGACGACCTCCTTGACCGCCACGTCGCGTCGGAGCAGGGTGTCGGTGGCGCGCCAGACGGTGCCCATGCCACCGTGCCCGACCGCGGCACGCAGCGAGTACCGGCCACCGATGGTGGTGCCGGGTGCCGCTCGTGCGCTGGTAGAGCTGACTGGTCCGCCACTCCACGTCGGAATCTGAGTCACAGGAAATGCCGCCGAGAGAAATTGAGGGGCCGGGGAACCAACCCCTCTATCTTGCTGGGTCGCTCGGCGGAACGAAAGCTACGCGCCGAGGTTGGTGAGAAGTCCACTCTGTGTCGTTGTGTGGTAGCCCAATGTACACCGGATCGGACTCTAGGTGCGCAACCCGTCACGGTGTCGTTATCAGATGGCATGCCCGGACCGGGGGGTGTCGCGACAGTCAGATATCTGTCAGTTTTTGGTCGAACCGGCAGCCGGGTCGCTGCGTGCCTCGTTACTCGGCGTAGGAGGTGTGGGACCCATGGCTGCCTACGATGGTGACATTCGGGGCGGACCGCAGCGGTCCGATCGCCTCTACCAGGCATTCCATGACAATACGCGATGCGGTCACTACCCGAATGACGTTGCGCAGCGTTACCGTCCCCGGTCTAGGCTGTCGGAGTCCCATCCCATCCACAGTGATCGAGAATCTGACGTGACGAGTGCGTTGACGTTGCCCACCGGCAGCGAGATGGCGTCGTCCTGGCCCGATCCACTGCCAGGTGCCCAACCCCTGCCGGCCGGGCTGGACCAGTTGCTCGATGTCCGCGGGCGGCAGTTGACCGCGATCCGGCGGCACCTGCACGCCCACCCGGAGCTGTCCGGCCACGAGTTCGAGACCGCCGCGTTCATCGCCAACCAGCTCACCAGGATGGGGCTCACCGCCCGGCTGCTGCCCAAGGGCAACGGCGTCATCTGCGACATCGACGCCGGCCCCGCTGACGGCCCGGTGGTCGCGTTGCGCGCCGACATCGACGCGCTGCCGCTGGCCGACGTCAAGGACGTGCCGTACCGGTCGACCGTGCCGGGCGTCTGCCACGCCTGCGGGCACGACGTGCACACGACCGTACTGCTCGGCGTGGCGATGCTGCTCGCGCAGCTCGCCGACCGCGGCGAACTGCGCCAGCGGGTCCGGCTGATCTTTCAACCGGCGGAGGAGATCCTGCCCTGCGGCTCGCTGGAGGTCATCGCCGCCGGCGGGCTCGAGGATGTCACCCAGATCTTCGCGCTGCACTGCGACCCGAACCTGCCGGTCGGCCGGGTCGGGCTGCGGGTCGGCCCGATCACCGCGGCGGCGGACAACATCAGCGTGCGGCTGACCGGGCCGGGCGGTCACACCGCCCGCCCGCACCTGACCGTCGACCTGGTCAACGCCCTGGGCCGGCTGGTCACCGAGGTGCCCGCGCTGGTCAACCGGCGGGTGCCGGCCAACGCCGGCCTGCTGCTGGTCTTCGGTCAGGCGTCCGCCGGCACCCAGTACAACGTGATCCCCAACGAGGCCAGCGCCGCCGGCACCCTGCGGGTGCTCGACCGGCCGACCTGGGACGCCGCACCGGACATCGTCACCCAGATCATCCGGGAAGTGGTCGCCCCGACCGGTGCGACGGTCGACATCGAGTACCTGCGCGGTCGACCACCGGTGATCAACGATGCCGCCGCGATCGGCGCGCTCACCGCCGCCACCGCAGCGGCCCTGGGCCCCGCCGCCGTCGCCGACACCCCGCAGAGCATGGGTGGCGAGGACTTCTCCTGGTACCTGGAGTATGTGCCGGGTGCTCTGGCCCGCCTCGGCGTCGGCCGCGCCGAGGCCGGCAGCGACCTGCACCGCGCCTCGTTCGACGTGGACGAGCGGGCGATCGCCGTCGGCGTCCGCCTGCTCGTCCACACCGTGCTGCAGCTGGCCGAGGCCGATTGACCGGCGAATCAGCCGGCCGTCGCGTCGCCGGTGACTCGGTCGTCGTCCGTGCGGTCACCTTCCGTACCGCCGTCGTCACCTCGCGGTGCCGGCACCGGTGCGCCGCCAGCGGGTGCGGTGACGGCCGGTGCGGTGACGGCCGGGACCGGCCGGGACCGGCCCCGCGCCCTGCGCACCAACCAGAAAACCCCGACCGCGGGTACGCCGAGTGCGATCAGCCACGGCAGCAGCGCGCCGACCACGGTGACCAGTACCTGCATGGATCCGACGAACGCCCGCCAACCGGCTCCCAGCCCGGCCAGGAAACCCAGCTCCGACTCGTCGTCGACCGGTGGCGTCGCGTCCGGGCCGATCAGCTCGACGGTGATCCGGGACAGCGTCACCAGGTCGTCCAGGCCACGTTTGCGGGCCTCCAGCGACGCCAGATCCGCCTCCCGCTTGGCCAGCTCCGACTCCAGCATCACCAGGTCGGCGAGGGTCTCCGCCTCGGCCAGCAGCGCCCGGCCGCTGCGCACCCGGGCCTGCTGGGTGGTGATCCGGGCGTCCAGGTCGAGCACCTCCTCGGTGACGTCCTGGGTGGTCAACTCCCGGCTGACCTCCTCGCCGAGGCGGGACAGCCGGTCGACGACCTGGTCGAACTGCTCCGCCGGCACCCGTAGCTCCAGCGTGGCCCGGCCGTACGACTCGTACTCGGAGCGCTGGTCGCGCCCGACGAACCCGCCGACCGAGGTGGCGATCGTCGCCGCCTCGCCGGCCTTCGCCGGCACATCGGTCACCCGGACGGTGATCGACCCGGAGTAGATGATCGACCGGTTGCCTACCGCCAGGTCGACCGGCGAGGTCCCGTCCGGCCGGTCGGCCTGGCCGCCCCGCTCACCGCCGCCGGCCGTGTCCGCACCGGCCGCCTCCTCGCCGCCCGCGTCGTCCCCGCCGGTCAGCCCGCCGTCGCCCGGTATCGCATCCGCTGGGGCCGGCTCGGCCCGTTGCGGCATGTCGGCGGAGCTACTGACCCCGGAGTCCTCCGACCCCGAGCAACCGGTCAGGATCAGCAGGGCGAGCAGGGCCGCCGTCCCGGTCGACGCGCCGCGCCGGCCAGGCAGGCGCCACCGGCCTCGTCTTCCGTTGTTCACAGTCAAGGGGTGCTCCTCGGAATCGTCATACGCTTTCACCAGGTGTCGTTCAGACGCGCGGCGCGAGCCGGCCGGTTCCGGCAGACTGCGAGTCGGCAGATCACGATTCGGCTCACAGGGGGTCACGGTGCGACTGACCAAGTTCGGGCATTCCTGCGTACGGGTGGAACACGACGGCGCGGTGCTGGTGATCGACCCGGGCGCGTTCAGCGAGCCGGCCGCGCTCGACGGCGTCGACGCGGTCCTCGTCACCCACGAGCACTTCGACCACCTCGACGTCGGCCAGCTGACCGACGCGCTCGCCCGACGACCCTCGGTGACCATCCACACTCATCCCTCGGTGGTGTCCAAGCTGGGCGGGCTCGGCGAGGTGGCGACCGCCGTCGAGTCCGGTGAGCGCTTCGAGGCCGCTGGCATCCCGGTCCGGGCGTACGGGGGATGGCACGCTGAGATCCACCCCGACCTGCCCCGGGTGCCCAACCTCGGCTTCCTGATCGCCGACTCGGTCTACCATCCGGGTGACTCGTTCGACGTGCCGACCGACGCCGAGGTGGACACCCTGTTCGTGCCGGTCTCCGCGCCCTGGCTGAAGCTCTCCGAGGCGGTCGAGTTCGTCCGCGCGGTGGCCCCGCGCCGGGCGCTCGCCCTGCACGACGGGCTGCTCAACGACGCCGGGCACAAGGTCACCGACGGCAACATGACCAAGCTGGCCGGCTGCGACTACGCCCGGCTGCCGGCCGGCACCTCGGTACGCTGAGCCGGGCCGCCGTGACCGGCAGCGCAGTGCCCGCCGAGGTGGTGCGACAGTTGTACGCCGTACCGCCGGCGCGGTTCGTCGCGGCCCGTGCCGAGGCCGTCTCGGCCGCCCGGGGCAGCGACCCGGACACCGCCCGGGCCATCGGCAAGCTCCGCAAACCGACAGTGGCCGCCTGGCTGGTCAACCTGCTCGCGCTGCGCCGCGCCGACCTGCTCGACGGCCTGGTGGAGCTGTCCGGGCAGTTGCGCGCCGCCCAGCGGGAGCTGCGGGGTCCCGCCCTGCGCGAGCTGTCGACCCGGCGGCGGGCGCTGGTCGACGGGCTGGTGGCCGAGTGCCGGGAGCTGGCCGTCGCGGAGGACCCAGCGGTGGCGTCGACGAAGCTGCCGTTGGGCGAGGTCGAGGCGACCCTGTCCGCCGCCCTCGCCGACGAGGAGATCGCCGCCCAGGTGCGGTCCGGCCGGCTGGTCCGTGCGGTCGACTACGCCGGGTTCGGCGAGGTCCCGCGGCCCCGGTTGCGGCTGGTCGGCCCGGACGACGAGGTGGCCGCCGCCGATCAGCCGACCCGGGCGGCGGAGCCCGCGCGGGCGGCGGATTCTTCGCAGACGGCGGATTCTTCGCGGGCGGGGGAGTCTTCGGCAGCGGCGGAGCGGGAGCGCGAGCGGGCGGCGGACAAGGCTGCTCGGGCGCTGGCCGCCCGCCGGCAGCGGTTGGTCGACGAGCTGGACAAAGCCGAGGCCGGCCAGCGGGCAGCCCGCTCCGAACTCGACCGGGCCGTCGCCGCCGAGCAGGACGCGGCCGACGCCGTCGCTGAGGCGCAGCGTCAACTGGCCGAATGGGAACGGCGACGCTCAGCAACCGAGCGGGAGCATGTCCGTCGTAAGGTGGCGCGCAGGACTGCGGAACGGGCAGCCGTCGCCGCCCGACGGTACGCCGGCGACGTGGCAGCCGCGCTGGAGGACCTGCCCGCGCTGGAGGACCTGCCCGGGCCGCAGACCGACCGTTGACCGGAAACGTCGGTGGCGGTGACCGGCCGGGCGGGTGGGCGAAAGGCGATGACGCGGTGATTCCCGATCAGGCGGCCGGCGCGTGCCGGCGCAGCCTGCACGAGTTGAGTACGGCGTACCAGGAGTGTCCGCGCACGTTGAGCCGGGCGCGTCAACTGGGGCTCAGCGGCTGGGCGTTCCACATCGCCGGCCGGGCCGGGGTGCTCGGCGGCGTACCGGCCGAAACGGTTGCGGCCGTGCTCGGGTTCATCGCCGCCGACGCGGTGGCCGACGGCTGGCAGGCCGCCAGCGCGGTGACCGACCCGTCCGAGGTGGCGGCGGTGAGCATGGCCGAATGCTGCCGGTGGGGTGTCGAGCAGCTCGGCGACTGTCCGCAGGTGGACCGGCTGGTCGAGCTGGCCGAGGCGGTGGTGGGGGCGGCGGACGCGACCGCGATGCCGCTGTTCGCCGCCTGGCGGGCGATGTCCCGGCCGGACGACGCGGCCGGGGCGCGGGCCGCCGTCGCGGTGCGGCTGCTCGCTGAGCACCGCTCCGGGGCACACCTGATGGCGGTACGGGTGGCCGGGCTGACACCGGTGGAGGCGCTGCTGGGCGGCCCGGACGGGACGAAGGCCGCGGTCGCGGCCGGGTGGTCGCCGCCGTGGCCGCCGGTCGGCCCGCTGATCCGCCGCCGGTTGTGGGCGGACCGGGTGACCAACCGGATCACCGGTCAGGCGTTCGCCGCGCTGCGCGCGGAGCACCGGCGGGAACTCGTCGAGTTGCTGCACGCTGCGCTGTCCCACGTACGGCCGGCGACCGGTCGGCCGGTGGAAGGCAGGTCAGGCGGTGGCGGTACGGGTGGGTCGCTTCCGTAGCTCGGCGACGTAGTCGTCCGGCGCGCCGGCCTTCTCGGCGGCGTTGGCGATCTCCGACAGGTACCAGGCGGTGGGCAGCCCGCCCTCGTACCCGTCGAAGACGTAGACCCAGGCGGTGACCGCACCGTCCAGGGTGACCGCCCGGACGGTCAGCCGCCGGTAGGTGCCGGACAACGCGCCCTCGACCTCGTCGAGCTGCGCGGCGTCCCACGGGTGCACGTCGTAGAGTGCGACGAAGACCCGGTCGCCGGGCGACTCCACGATGGTGGTGACCGCTCCCTCCCAGCCGATCACCCCCTCACCGGCGAAGGTGAGCCGCCAGCCTTCCAGCCAGCCGGTGCCCACCATCGGCGAATGCGGACAGTAAGCACGCATCCGAGCAGGGTCGAGGTTTGAGCCATACGCGGCGTAGTGACGCACGGCGATGACGATAGCCCGGCGGAGGGGTGGGGGAGAATACGAGTGAGCGTGTCGCGTGTCGGGCAACCGGTCGGCGGCCGTAGTCAGCCGGGTGGTTCGTCAGCATAAGTTCAAGTTTGGGGAGAGAGTCGTTTTGAAGCGGATAGTGATAATCGGCGGTGGCCCGGCCGGCTACGAGGCGGCGTTGGTCGCGGCGCAGCTGCGGGCCGACGTCACGGTGGTCGAGGCGGACGGGGCCGGCGGTGCCTGCGTGCTGTCCGACTGCGTCCCGTCCAAGACCTTCATCGCCAGCTCAGAGGTGGTCACCGGGTACCGGGACACCGAGGAGTTCGGCATCGACTCCGACGGGCTGGAGGCGGTCACCGTCGACGCGACCGCGGTGCACGCCCGGGTGAAACGGCTCGCGCTGGCCCAGTCGGCCGACGTGCACAGCAAACTCGTCAAGGCCGGTGTGACATTCGTCGCGGGTCGGGCCCGGCTCGGTGAGGACACGCTCGGTCACACCCACCGGGTGCTCGTCAGCCCCGACAACGGTGACGCTGAGTACCCGATCGAGGCGTCGACCGTACTGGTCGCCACCGGCGCCACGCCCCGGCAGCTGCCCACCGCCGTGCCCGACGGCGAACGCATCCTGACCTGGCGGCAGGTGTACGACCTGCCGGCGCTGCCCGAGCATCTGGTGGTGGTCGGCTCCGGGGTGACCGGTGCCGAGTTCGCCAGCGCGTACCTGGCGATGGGGGTGCCGGTGACCCTCGTCTCCAGTCGGGACCGGGTGATGCCGCACGAGGACGCTGACGCGGCGATGGCGATCGAGCAGGTGTTCCGGGCCCGGGGCATGACGATTCTGAACAACTCGCGCGCCGACGCGGTCACCCGGGTCGGCGACGGCGTCGAGGTGCGGCTCAGCGACGGCCGTACGGTGACCGCCTCGCACGCGTTGATCGCGGTCGGCTCGGTGCCGAACACGGCGGACCTGGGGCTCGCCGAGTACGGGGTGACCGTCGCGGACAGTGGGCACGTGCCGGTGGACCGGGTGTCGCGTACCAATGTGCCGGGCATCTACGCGGCCGGCGACTGCACCGGCGTGCTGCCGCTGGCCAGCGTCGCGGCGATGCAGGGCCGGATCGCGATGTGGCACGCGCTCGGCGAGGCGGTGGTGCCGCTGCGGCTGCGTACCGTCGCGGCGAACGTCTTCACCGATCCGGAGCTGGCCACCGTCGGGGTGTCCCAGGACGAGGTGGACGACGGGCGGGTGCAGGCCCGGCAGGTGATGCTGCCGCTGGCCGGCAACGCCCGGGCGAAGATGGCCGACCTGCGGGACGGCTTCGTCAAGCTGTTCTGCCGGCCAGCCAGCGGGCAGATCATCGGCGGGGTGGTGGTGGCTCCCAAGGCCAGCGAGTTGATCATGCCGATCACCGTCGCGGTGGAGAACCACATGACGGTGAGCCAGTTGGCGCACACAATCACAATTTATCCTTCGTTGTCCGGATCAGTCGCTGAAGCCGCACGTCAGCTCATGTGGCATGACGAAGAGTGATTGATTAGGAACTTTCGGGGGCGGCGCGGATCGGCCAAGAAGGCGTACGGTTGACGCGGCAACATCCGCTACCCCCGGATCCCCCCGTTCCCGGTGGTCGCGGACGACGCCCGGGCTGCCGGCAGGTCCCGTGCCGGCAGCCCGCCCCCGTCTCGCCCGGGGCGTGAGCGGCGGTGCTGGGGCGGTGCTGGTCGAACCGGCGAGGGCGAGCCTGCGTCGCGTGGCCATGTCCCGAGGGAACCCACATTGTTGTCTCGGGCCCGTTTTGACGACAATGACGGTTCCCTCGACGGCCCGAATCAACTGGCGAGCACGCGGACGAGACGACGGGGCCGGTGTGCAGGCCGACCCCTACCGAGCAGCGTAGCGGCGGTGGCCGGTCCGGCGTACCGTCGCGATGAGAGCGCTGGTCGGTGCAGTGGCCAGCCATCAACCCTCGTGCGGGAGAGCACCATGGCCACCATTGGTGATCGCGTCGGCAAGCTTCGGCGGGAACAGCGGCTGACCCAGGAGCAACTCGCGGAACGTGCCGGGCTGAGCGTCGGCGGGCTCCGGAAGCTCGAGCGGAACGAGCGGCACAACGCCCGACTTCCCACGCTGCGCCGCGTGGCGAAAGCCCTTGGCGTCGAGACCCAGTCGCTGATCGGTGACGATCCTGACGCCGTCGCGCACTCTTCGCCAGGACACCGAGCCCTGCCGCTGCTGGCCGTTCGGCAAGCGCTGACACCGGTCACGGCGTACGACGGTCAAGTCGTGGGAACCACGGTGGAAGGCATGACTCCGACAATCGACGGCGTCCGTGAACACTTGGCCGTCGCGAACGCCGCCTACCACGCGAACAACTTCAGCATGGTGGTCAGCACGGCCCCGCTCCTGCTCGCCGAAGCCCGCACACTGGTGTCGATCACGACCGGCAGCGACCAGGCTGCCGCGCATCAGGTCGCCAGCGGTGCCTACCAACTCGTCGCGCGGTTACTCGTCCAGGTGCGTGCGCACGACCTCGCATGGACCGCCGTTCAATCGGCCCGGGACGCCGCCGCGCGGTCCGGGCACCTGCCGACCATGGCGGCTGCGGTCAGTCCGATGTGCTGGCTGTTGATGAGGCAGGCACGTCTCAGAGAGGCCGCTGATCTGGCCGAGATCACCGCTGACGCCGTCGAGCCGCCAAAGATCCGCCGAGCCGATGCGGCACATCTCGGCTCCTGGGGCTGGCTGTGGGTGAAGGCCGCCGCCGCAGCGGCCCGCGATGGTCGCGATCAGCAGGCCCAGGAAATGCTCGATCTGGCCGAGACGGCCGCAACGAGACTCAGCCAGATCGGCGGTCCGCCGGCCCGGCCTGAGAGATCGTTCGGCTGGCTCGCCCCATCAAAGGTCAAGATGATGCGCGCCGAGGTCGCCGCCATCACCGGAGATCCACACCAGGTGCTGGCGTACGCCGGTGCCATCACCGATACCAGCGGCGTGCTCGCCAGCTGCTGCCAACGGCACCAGCTCGACATCGCCTGGGCACACGCCGCGCGCCGACGGTGGCCACAAGCGACCACGGTGCTGAGCGGCCTAAGCCGTACGGCACCGAACTGGCTGCGGCACCAGCGGTACGCGAAGGACGTGATCCGCACTGTCCGGGACGGACGTCGCCGGGCGATGACCCGGGAACTGTCCGAACTCACCACCCTGGTTGGTCTCGACGGGTAACCCACAGTGGGGTACAACCACCGATCCGGGGCGGTTGTACCCCATCCAGCGTCTTCACACACGGTGATCATCTGGGCACGATCTAGGGCGGGCGCGGTCAGCGCGGTTCCGCGAGGTAGGTGGGGTCGGTCCGCGTAGCGCCTGTACGGCCCGGTCCTGTTCGGTACCCCGCGTGTGCCCTCGCGTGGGATCCGCGGGGCCGGGCCACCGAGATCGGCGGCGGTCCGGCCGGGTTCCCCCGTGCCCGCCGGGCCGCCGCCCCCGCTGACACGAGGAGCGCGAAGATGATCGGGAAATGGTTTCTCCGCGTCGACGCCGTGGTCGACGTCGTCCGTCCGGTGCCCGGCCGTCGCGGGTACGCCGACCAGCCGACCCGGCCCGGGACCGGTCGGCCGGTGACCCGTACCGACCGGGCCGACCGGCGGGGCGGCAACGGCGGCCGGTACTACCTGTCGTGACCGGCCGACCCGGGCCGGTGCACACCCCGCAGCGCCCGGTGTGGACGTGCGCGGTCTGCCCGGTGGACACCCCGTGGCCGTGTCCACCGGCCCGCGTTCAGCTGGCCGAGGCGTACGCCGGTGAGCCGCTCGCGTTGTCGGTCGACCTCGGCGGGATGCTGCCGCTCGCCGCCGCCGAGGCGGGTATCACCGATCCGCGCGAACTGTACGAGCGGTTCGTAGCGTGGACCTGGATCGACTCGGCGGGGGCCGGTCGGTGACCGCGATGGACGACGGGCCGGTCACCGACCGGGACCTTGACGAAGCGGCGGCCAGCGCGGTGCAGGCGCATGACGCCGGCCGCCGCTGCCACACCGGCTGCCCCGGCACCACCGACTGCCGGCAACTGTCGTGGGCGCGTATCCGCCGGGCCGCTGCCGAGTACCGCCGGACCCATGGTGCTTTTCAAGCCTGATGCCACAGGTGCATCTTGATGCACCTGTGGCATCAGGCTCGTCGGACAACCCAACCCATCGAGGTGACGCTGCGTAATTCGTCGGACCCCTGGAGAGATCGGAAACTGTACAGAATTCGCGCCAGTTCTGCTAGGCTGACGACATGACGATCATGCCGTTCACTGATGCCCGCAACAGGCTCTCGGAGCTGATCGAGGAAGTCGAACGTACCCACGAGCGCATCGAGATCACGCGCCATGGACGCCCGGTCGCGGTTCTCATCTCTCCGGACGATCTCGCCGCGCTGGAGGAGACTCTGGACGTACTTTCCAGCCCGGAGGCCATGCGCCAGCTCGCCGAGTCCCGGGCGGCCATCGCGACCGGTGACGTACTGGATGCCAGCCAGGTAGCCGCGCTGATGGCCAGCCGGGCTCCGTCATCTGGTGACCAGTGAGTCAGCCCTCGGACCAGCGGCCCTATCAGATCCGTATCGCCGGACCGGCGGCCCGTGCCCTTGCCGGGCGGCTGCCGGAGAAGGTCGCGACAGCCGTCTACGAGTTCGTCACCACTGTGTTGATCAACAACCCGCACCGGCTCGGTAAACCGCTAATGCTCCCGCCCTACGAAGGGACCTGGTCGGCCCGGCGCGGCGCCTACCGGGTCCTCTACGAGATCGATGATGAGCGGTACGTGGTCACGGTCACCGCCGTCGAGCATCGCGGCGATGCCTACCGGTCGCGCTGACCGGCGCGACGGACACGTCTGGTCGCGTTACCCGTACGCAACGAGCCCGGCGTACCGTGCGGGGACCGTGAAGATGCAGGCTGCCGCGCTCCATGGTGTGATGCATACAGGTGTGATAACCATCGGGGACAGGGAGCGGACCGCAGTCGTCGGATGAAGGGCGGGGCTGGCCGATGGCCGATCTGTTCGAGGACTACCACCTCGGCCCCGGCTGGGACGAGATGTTCGGCGAGCCGGGCATGCCGCGGCAGACCTACGAGGCGTTGCACGCCACTCTGCAGCCCCTGTCCAGCGCCGAGCTGGAGGTACGCGCCGACGTCCTCGCCCGGGCCTTCCTCGACCAGGGCATCACCTTCGCGCTCAAGGGCGTCGAGCGGCCGTTCCCGCTGGACATCGTGCCCCGGATCATCGCCGCCGACCAGTGGCGCACCGTCTCGTCCGGCGTCGCCCAGCGGGTACGCGCGTTGGAGGCGTTCCTCGCCGACATCTACGGTCCGGCCCGGGTGCTCGCCGACGGCGTGGTGCCCCGCCGGCTGGTGGTGACCAGCGCCCACTTCCACCGGGAGGCGGCCGGCATCGTGCCGCACAACGGGGTGCGCATCCACGTCGCCGGGGTCGATCTGATCCGCGACGAGCAGGGCACCTTCCGGGTCCTGGAGGACAACGTACGGGTGCCGTCCGGAGTCAGCTACGTGATGGAGAACCGGCGGGCGATGGCCCACGTACTGCCGGAGGTCTTCGCCTCGACCCGGATCCAGCCGGTGGAGTCCTATCCGGCACAACTGCTGCGGGCGCTGCGGGCCGCCGCACCGGCGGGCGTCGTCGACCCGACGGTGGTGGTGCTCACCCCCGGGGTGCACAACTCGGCCTACTTCGAGCACGCGCTGCTGGCCCGGGAGATGGGCGTCGAGCTGGTCGAGGGGCGCGACCTGGTCTGTGTCGGCAACGAGGTGGCGATGCGCACCACCGGCGGCGAGCAGCGGGTCGATGTGATCTACCGGCGGATCGACGACGAGTTCCTCGACCCGGTGCACTTCCGGGCCGACTCGGTGCTCGGCGTCGCCGGGCTGCTCAACGCGGCCCGTGCCGGCCGGGTCACCATCGCCAACGCGGTCGGCAACGGTGTCGCCGACGACAAGCTGCTCTACACGTACGTGCCGGAGCTGATCCGTTACTACCTGGCCGAGGAGCCGATCCTGCCCAACGTCGAGACGTACCGCCTCGACGACGGCCCGGACGTGCTCGACCACGTCCTCGACCGGCTCGACCAGCTGGTGCTCAAGCCGGTCGACGGCTCCGGCGGCTCCGGCATCGTGATCGGTTCCCAGGCCAGCGACGAGGAGCTGGCCCAGGTCCGGGAGCGGATCCTGATCGACCCCCGCGGCTGGATCGCCCAGCGGGAGGTGGCGTTGTCGATGGTGCCGACGCTGATCGGCAACCGGCTGCGGGCCCGGCACGTCGACCTGCGTCCGTTCGCGGTCAACGACGGCGAACGGGTCTGGGTGCTGCCCGGCGGGCTGACCCGGGTGGCGTTGCCCGAAGGTGCCCTGGTGGTCAACTCCAGCCAGGGCGGTGGCTCCAAGGACACCTGGGTGCTGGCGTCGCCGACCGCAACGCCGCACCCGGACGACGCACCGGTGCTCGCCGACCTGACCGTCGGCGGAGCCGACCAGTCGCCGGCCGCGCCGACCCCGGACCCCGGCCCCGGCATCGCCGAGACCTCCGCCCGACAGCAGCAACAGCAGCAACAGCAACAGCAACAGCAACAACAGGAACAGCGGCAGGAACAAGGACGACAGGTACGCGGGGAGGGCGGTCGATGCTGAGCCGGATCGCCGAGTCGCTCTACTGGATCGGCCGGTACGTGGAGCGGGCCGAGGACACCTCCCGCATCCTCGACGTACACCTGCACCGGATCATCTCCGATCCGTGGGTGGCCGAGGAGACCGCCTGCCGGTCGCTGCTCGGCGTGATGGGCGTCGACGTCGACGCCCAGCCGGTGTCGTCGGCGCGGCTCGTCGGCCTGCTCGGCCTCGACGGACACAACGCCAGCTCGGTCGTCGGGTCGCTGGCCGCCGCCCGGGAGAACGCCCGTGGTGCCCGGGAGACGATCTCGTCGGAGATGTGGGAGTGCCTCAACGCCACCTGGCACGGGCTGCCGGACGCCCGCCGACGGGTCGAGCAGCAGGGGGTGCACACGTTCTTCCGCTGGACCCGGGAACGGTGCGCGTTGATGGCCGGGCTCACCGACGCCACCATGAGCCGTGACGAGGGCTGGCTGTTCCTGGTGCTCGGCCGCAACATCGAACGGGTCGACATGACCGCCCGGCTGCTCTCCACCCACGTACGGGCCGGCGGCAGCATTCCGTCCTGGTTGACCCTGCTGCGCTCCTGCGGTGCCTGGGAGACCTTCCTGCGCACCTACCGTGGCTCGCTGGACGACCAGCACGCCGCCGAGTTCCTGCTGCTGGACCGGCTGTTCCCCCGGTCGGTGTTCGCCGCGTTGACCGCCGCCGAGTCCTGCCTGGCCGAGCTGGAACGGAGCGCCGGCACCGGGTCGACCGGCCGGTCCGGGGCGGTCACCGACGCGCAGCGGATCATCGGGCGGGCCCGGACCAACCTGGAGTTCCGGGGCGCCGACGAACTCCTCACCGACCTGGCCGCCGTACTGGCCAGCCTGGAGCGCACCTGTTCGCATCTCAACGACGCGGTGTCCCGGCGGTACTTCCGGCAGACCGCGGCGGTGCTCTGGCTTCCGGAGGCGGTGGCGTGAGCGTGCACTCCTGGCGGCTGAAGGTGGAGCACCGCACCGGGTTCAGCTACGCCGGTCCGGTCGGGTCGTCGTACAACGAGGCCCGGATGTCGCCGCGTAACGAGGCCCGCCAGGCGGTGCTGGAGGCCCGGGTCGAGGTCTTCCCGCCGGCCCGGACCTACCGGTACGAGGACTACTGGGGCACCGGGGTGACCGCGTTCGACGTGCACTCCCCACACGACGCGCTGGAGGTCGCCGCGATCTCCACGGTGGAGACCCTGCCGCCGGGGGACCTGCTCGACGCGGCGGACTCGGCCGGCTGGGCCGATCTCGCCCGACCGGAGCAGGTGGACCAGTGGCACGAGTTCCTGCTGCCCACTCCGCGTACCGCCGTGGACGAGGAGCTGACCGCGTTGGCCGAGTCGGTGCGGGCCGCCCACCCGACCCCGCACGCCGCCGCGATGGCGATCTGCGAGCAGGTCCGCGAGCAGGTCGCCTACACCACCGGTTCGACCGGGGTGCAGACCGACGCGGTGCACGCCTGGCGGCAACGAAAAGGCGTCTGCCAGGACATCAGCCACCTGGTGGTCGGCCTCCTGCGGGTCACCGGGACACCGGCCCGGTACGTCTCCGGCTACCTGCACCCCAGCCCGGACGCGGCGATCGGTGAACGGGTGGTCGGGCAGAGCCACGCCTGGGTGGAGTGGTGGGCCGGCCGCTGGACGGCGTTCGACCCGACCAACGGGATTCCGGTCGGCGAGCGGCACGTGGTGGTCGGCCGGGGCCGGGAGTACGGCGACGTGCCCCCGCTCAAAGGGGTGTACGCCGGCCCGGCGAACACCGGTCAGGGCGTCGAGGTGGCGATCACCCGGCTTCGCTGAACCGGCCCGCTGCCGAGCCCGACCGCCGTACTACGGTCACCAGCTGCCGGCTACCGGCAGTCCTTCCGTGTAGCCGGCGGTGCTCTGCACCCCGACGACCGCCCGGTCGTGGAACTCGGCCAGGGTCGCCGCCCCGACGTAGGTGCAGGCACTGCGTACCCCGGCGACGATCTCGTCGATCAGGTCCTCGACGCCGGGCCGGGCCGGGTCGAGGAACATCCGCGCCGACGAGATCCCTTCCTCGAAGACCGCCTTGCGGGCCCGCTCGAACGGGCTGTCGTCGGCGGTGCGGGCGCTGACCGCCCGAGCCGACGCCATGCCGAAACTTTCCTTGTAGCGGCGGCCGTCCGGGTCGGTGTACATGTCGCCGGGCGACTCGTAGGTGCCGGCGAACCAGGACCCGATCATCACGTTGGCCGCACCGGCGGCCGAGGCGAGCGCCACGTCGCGCGGGTGCCGCACCCCGCCGTCGGCCCAGACGTGCCGCCCGCGTCGGCGGGCCGCCGCAGCGCATTCCAGCACGGCGGAGAACTGCGGTCGGCCGACCCCGGTCATCATCCGGGTGGTGCACATCGCGCCCGGCCCGACACCGACCTTGACGATGTCGGCACCGGCGTCGATCAGGTCGTCGACCCCCGCGGCGGTGACCACGTTGCCGGCCACCACCGGCACCGCCGGATCCAGTTTGCGTACCGCGCGTACCGCGGCCAGCATCCGTTCCTGATGGCCGTGCGCGGTGTCCACCACGATGGTGTCCACCCCGGCGGCGAGCAGCGCGGTGGCCTTGCCGGTGACGTCGCCGTTGATGCCCACGGCGGCGGCCACCCGCAACCGGCCGTCGGCGTCGACTGCCGGCCGGTACAGGGTGGCGCGCAGCGCGCCGGCCCGGGTCAGCACCCCGACCAGCCGGCCGGCGTCGTCGACCACCGGCGCGGCCCGCCGCCGGCCCTGCGCCATCAGGTCGAATCCGGTACGCGGGTCGGTGGTCTCCGGCACGGTCAACGGCTCGCGTGACATCACGTCGTGTAGCTGGGCGAAGCGGTCGACGCCGGCGCAGTCGGACTCGGTGACGATGCCGACCGGACGCCCGGCCTCGACCACGATCACCGCACCGTGGGACCGCTTGGGTAGCAGATGGATCGCGTCGCCGACGGTGTCGGTGGGAGCCAGGGTCAACGCCGTGTCGTGCACCAGGTGCCGTCGCTTGACCCAGGCGACCACCTCGGCGATCACCTCGATCGGGATGTCCTGCGGGATCACCGCCAGGCCGCCCCGCCGGGCGACGGTCTCGGCCATCCGCCGGCCGGCCACCGCGGTCATGTTGGCGGCGACGATCGGGACGGTGGTGCCGGTGCCGTCCGTGGTGGCCAGATCGACGTCGAGGCGGGACGCCACGTCGGAACGGTTGGGCACCAGGAAGACGTCGTTGTAGGTGAGCTCGTGCCCGCCGGGCACGTCGGAAGTGAACCGCACTCGGCCATCATGCCCTCCCGGGCAGCCCGGCGCGGCGGTTCCGGAGCCGATCGCGAGCACAGCAGGTCCAGGTCATGCCCTGGCGATCAAGAGTCGGAGACGTTTCCTCAGAACTTCTGAAAGCGAACCCCCAGGCGATCCTCAGCATTCCCTCAAGTTCCGGCATCGTCCTCCGTAGATGATTCCTGACGGTCGACCCCTGTGCGACCGAATGTTTCGAGGTGGGAAGAGGTAGCCGCTGATGTCTGCGAGTCGTGCTGTTCACCGTCGGCGTCGCTTGAGGACAGCGGGGACGTTCGTTCGGTGGCGGCGGTGGGCCGGTGGGGTCGCGGTGGTGGTCGCGGCGCTGGTGGGGTTGTCGTCGTCGGTGCCGCCGGGTGCGGTGCCGGCGGACGGTGAGTTCCCGGTGGGGTGGTTGTCGTCGTGGTTCACCGGTCGGTCGGGGTGGTTGCCGTGGGGCGGGCCGGCGGTGGAGTTGCCGGCGGCGCGGGTCGGTGACGGTGCCGGTTCGGGCGGGTATGTGGGGTCGGCGGCGACGCGGGCGTCGGGTGGGGCGGGTTCGGCGCAGCGGTTGGTGAACGGTCTGTCGGGGTATGCCGGGGAGCCGGTGGTGGGCGAGTCGGTGTCGCCGGTGACGGTGGGCCGGTTCGATCCGGAGTCGAGTGTGCGGGACGCGGTGGCGTCGGGGGCGAATGCCGACGTGTACGCCAATGCGGATGGTTCGACGACGGCGGAGTTGAGTACGGGGCGGGTCAACTACGAGGCGGCGGATGGTTCGTGGCGGCCGGTGGACTCGACTCTGGTGCGTCGGGGTGACCGGTGGGTGGTGCGGGAGAACTCGCTGGGGGTGTCGCTGGCCGGTACGTCGGCGGGTGGTCCGCCGGTGGAGTTGTCGCTGCCCGGTGGCGGTTCGGTGGGCTGGGGTCCGGCTGGTGCGGCGGCGGTGGTGCCGGCGGTCGACGGCAAGACGGCCACGTATCCGGAGGTGTTCGCGGACACCGATCTGGAGGTGGTGGCGCGGCCGGACGGGGTGAAGCAGGGGCTGGTGCTGGCGTCGCCGCAGGCCGGGTCGGAGTGGGTGTTTCCGCTGACGCTGGACGGTGTGTCGGTCCGCGCCGGTGACGGTGGGTCGGTCGATGTGGTCGACGACGCCGGGTCGGTGGTGGCGTCGATCCCGCCGGCGGTCATGCAGGATTCGTCGGTCGATCCGGAAACGGGGCTGCCGGCGCGGTCGCCGGCGGTGGCGATGGAGCTGGTGGAGGTCGACGGTGCCCCGGCGCTGAAGCTGGTGGCCGACCGGGAGTGGTTGACGGATCCGGCGCGGGTGTTCCCGGCGCGGGCGGACGTGGGCGCGCTGATCTCGACGAGCGGAGACGTGTTCGTCGATACCGATCCGGACACCGGCCCGGCCGTGCAGAACGGTGACCGTCTCGCGATCGGTAACCGGGACGGCGTCCTGTCCCGGACGTTTCTCAAGTTCACCATCCCAGCCGAGTTTGCGAAGTCGGGCTGGTTCATCTCCTCGGCGAACCTGCGGCTGTACCTGAACTACCGGGCGAGGTGTGACGTCCAGCGGGTCAAGGTCGGGCTGGTCGAGGAGGAGTGGACGGTCGGTGATCTGCGGACCGCCGCCCATCCGGGCCCGAAGATCGATCTGGGGCCGAACCACTACAGGTACTACACCGACAACGGGCGGGCGTGTGAGAACCCGAACGCGAATCCGTCCGTCGGCCAGTGGGTCGAGGTCGACGTCCGGGACCTGATCTCGGGCTGGGCGCTCGGTCAGCCGAATCTTGGTCTGGCGCTGTTGGACGAGGAGGACTTGTCTGCGGCGGCGGCCTTGTTCGCCTCGGCGAACTATGCCGGTGGTGACTACGCGCCGCGGTTGCAGCTGACCTTGTCGAACAATCTGCCGCCGCAGGTGGACCAGCGGGCGCCGGCCCACGGTGCGGTGGTGTCGACGTTGACACCCCGGTTGTATGTGCGCGGCCGCGATTTCGACGAGTCCGGCACCGTGCGCTACAAGGTCTGGATCTACGACAGCGCCGGGACCCTCATCCACGTCAACGAGGGCACCAAGTCGTACTACGACGTCCCGGTCGGGTTGTTGGAGACGAACAAGCAGTACTCGTGGGCGGTTCAGCCGTTCGACGGGGCTGTCTACGGCGCCCGCTATCCAAAGTACGTGTTCTACACGCGGATGTCGCAGCCGGCGTTGGGGTCACGGCTGGTGCAGAACCCAGGGGTGGGCTATCACCCGGAGATCGGCAACTACACGTCGGCGGTGACGGACGCGCAGGTGACGGGGGTGGGGCCGGCGCTGGAGATCACCCGGTCGTACAACACTCTGGACACCCGGCGGTCGGGGGCGTTCGGGCAGGGCTGGTCGAGTCTGTTGGACGCGCGGGTGACCGAGCGGACCAACTCGGCGGGTGCGGTGCTGGGTGTGGTGGTGCGGTATCCGGACGGGTCGGAGGCGGTGTTCGGGCCGGGGTCGGACGGGTCGTTCGTGGCGCCGCCGGGGCGGTACGAGGTGCTGACCGCGGTAAAGTCCGGTTCGTCGGTGACCGGGTACCGGTTGACCGTGAAGCACGGGACGACGTACGTGTTCTCCCGCGCGGCCGGGGGTGGCGCGTTCAAGGTCACGTCGGTGACGGACGCCAACGACCAGACCTTGACGTTGACGTACAACGGCAGTGGGCTGGTGTCGAAGTTGACCAGCGCGTCGGGGCGGTCGTTGGCGTTGACCTGGGCGGGGACGGCGAGTCCGTCGGTCGGGTCGCATGTGACGAAGGTGACGACGGACGCGCCGACCGCCGGTGGCAGTGGCTACGTGTGGACGTACACGTACGGCAACCATGACCGGTTGACTAAGGTGTGTCCGCCGACGGCGTCGTGTACCACGTACACCTGGGGTAACAGCGCCAACCAGGGGGCGAACGCGGTGCTGAATCATGCGCCGTCGTCGTTCTGGCGGTTGAACGAACCTTCCGGGTCGACCCTGGCGGCCAGCAGCGTGCTGGACAACGGCGGCACCGACGTGGCGTTCTACGAGGGTACGACGCCGGGCCCGACACCGGGGGTGTGGCCGGGATCGACGTCGACGTCGACGGCCTTCGACGGCACGTCGTCGCGGGTGCGGCTGCCCAGCGGGCTGGTCAACGACAGCGCGTACCAGTCGGTCAGTCTGTGGTTCCGGACGGGGACGGCGTCCCGGGCGGGGGTGTTGTTCTCGTACCAGCATGATCCGATCTCGGACGGTACGACGTCGCGCAACTACACGCCGTCGATCTATGTCGGGTCGAGTGGGAAGTTGCACGCGAAGTTCTATGACGGCAACTCGACGACGATGCAGTCGTCCGGTCGGGTGGACGACGGGCAGTGGCATCACGTGGTGCTGGCCGGGGCCGGCTCGAGTCAGTCGCTGTATGTGGACGGGCTCCGGCACGCGGGCCGCAACGGCCTGATCGAGATGTTCGACGCGGGTGGGTCGGCGCATGAGTACGTGGGTGCCGGTTTCGTCGGCGGGAACTGGCCGGACCAGCCGCATCATGGTTCGCCGAACTACCACGGGCATGCGAACTTCTTCGACGGGCAGATCGCCGATGTGGCGTTCTTCGACCGGACGTTGACCTCGGCCGAGGTCACTGAGATCAACGCGACGGCGCGGGGTCAGAGCCGGCAGTTGTCGAAGGTGACCAGCCAGGAAGGTCGGGTACTGGCGTCGTTGTCGATGGACTCGGTGACCGGGAAGCTGGCGTCGGTTACCGACAGCAACGGTGGGACCTGGGCGTTGGGGACGCCGCGGGTGGCGGGGACGAGCGGGGTGTACGCGGCGGCGGTGCTGGGGTCCGCGCCGACGGACTACTGGCGGTTGCGGGATGAGGCTGGTGTTCAGGCGGTCAACGAGACCTGGCAGACCACCGCGACGTTCAGTTCGGTGACGTTGGGGGCGGCGGGTCCGTTCGCGGACGGCACGGCGGTGTCGTTCGACGGGTCATCGTCGCTGGTGTCGGTGCCGGGGGAGCGGTTGGCGCCGGCCGGGACGCGGTCGCAGGAGCTGTGGTTCAGGACCACTGGTACCGGCGATGTGCTGGCGGGGGCGCAGGACGCGGCGGTGGACGGGACGCCGTCGGTGGGATCGCCGGTGTTGTGGATCGACTCCGACGGCCGGTTGCGGGGGCTGTCGGCGTCGGTGGATCCGACCGGGCCGTTGACGTCGGGGCTCGCCGGCAAGTGCGCCGAGTTGGCGGCCAACGGCACGAAGGTGCAACTGAGCACCTGCGACGGTGCGACGGCGCAGAGCTGGCGCTACGTCGGCAGCAGCCGGCAGCTGCGTCGAGGTGACAAGTGTCTGGGCCTGGCAGGTCAGGCGACCAGCAACGGCACCCTGGTCCAGGCGCAGACCTGTTCGAGCAGCGCGAACCAGAAGTGGGAACCGTCCGGGAACGGTTGGCGCAACTCGGGGGCGGGCCGGTGCCTGGAGGTGCCCGGCTCGTCGGCCACGGACGGTACCCAGTTGGCGATCCGCAACTGCAACGACCAGGCCAATCAGTGGTGGGCGTTGGCGTTGGTGTCGGCGGCGCCGGTCAATGACGGCAAGTGGCACCACGCGGTGCTGACCAAGACCGCCGCCGGCGACGACACCGTCCAGGCGTTGTACCTGGACGGTGTGCGGGTGCAGTCCAGCACCGGTGCCCTGGCCGGCGGGGTCGAAAGGCTCAGTCACGGGTATCTGGGCGCGGGGTACACGGGCAACGGTTGGCCGGGGCTGCCCTCGGAATCGACTGCGTACTACGCGGGTTCGTTGGCGGAGGTCGCGCTCTACGACCGGACGTTGAGCGCGGACGAGGTGGCGTTGCACTACCAGTCGGTGGGTCGGACCGTGCCGTTGGTGGTGACCGCGGCGGGTGACGGGGCTGCCGAAGCCCGGTTGTCGGAGACAGCGGCGGGTGGGTTGCCGGTCGAGGTGTTGCCGCCGGGTGCGGTGCAGGTCGACGAGGCGGCGGAGCACGTGCAGACGACGACGGTGTCGACCCCGGTGAAGATTGTGTCGGTGACCGATCCGGGTGGCAACGAGGTGTCGTACTCGTACGACCTGGTGTCGGGGCGGAAGGTGTCGCAGACCGACGCGTTGGGTCAGACGACGTTGTACGGCTATGACACGGGTGGGTTCACGAGTCTGGTGTACGACCCGAACGGGATTGTGACCCGGTCGGTGCAGGACGAGCGGGGCAACACGGTCCAAGAGGTGACCTGCCAGGACCAGGCCGCCGACAAGTGCTCCAGCAGCTACTACACCTACACCTTGTACAGCAGCGACCCGACGCACCCGAAGAGCGACCGGCTGACCCACGTGCGGGGGCCGGGCTCGCAGAGCGCCCAGGACGACACCTACCTGACGACGTACGCCTACGACAACTACGCGGGCAACCTGCGCAGCGTGACGGACCCGCTCGGCCGGGAGACAGAGATCGAATACACCGACGGTACGGATGTGCCTGCGGTCGACGGCGGGTACGCCCCGGCCGGTCTGCCGTGGAATGTGTTGGATCCGTCGAAGGGGTGGATGGCAATCACGTACACCTCGGCGGGTGACGTGGCGACGGTGTCGGACGCGGCGGGGGCGGAGACGACGTTCACGTACGACCGGTTGGGTCGGACGTTGACGGAGACGGTGGTGACGTCGTCGTATCCGCAGGGGCGGACGACGTCGTACACGTACGACTCGGTGGGTCGGGTGGTCACGCGGACGGGTCCGGCGGTGACGGACCGGGTGTCCGGTGCGGTGCATCGGGCGGTGACGCGTTACTCGTACAGCGTGGACGGGTTCCTGGTGAAGGAGCGGGTCAGTGACGCGTCGGGTGGGGATGTGGCCCGGGTCAGTACCTGGTCGTACGACGGGCATGGTCGTCGGTCGGCGTCGGTGGACGCCGAGGGCGCGGTGACCGGCTACGGCTATGACGTGTACGGGCACCTGGTGGAGCAGACCGATCCGGACGGGGTGGTGAACGCCTACGAGGCGGATGTCAACGGGAATGTGTTGTCGCGGACGGTGAAGGGGTTCACCGGGGATCCGAACGATCCGACGGATCCGGTGGATCTGGTTGTGGAGTCGAACGTGTACGACCCGGCGGGTCGGTTGGCGTCGAGCACCGACGCGATGGGCTACGTCACGAGTTACACGTACACCGACGACGGGCGGACCGCGTCGGTGACCCGCACGGACGGTGACAGCTCGTTTCTGTTGGAGAGCAACGGCTACGACGAGGCGGGGAACCTGGTTGAGCAGGTCACCGACAACGGTGCGACGGTGACGGCGTTCGAGTACGACGCTGCGGGTCGGCAGGTGCGGAGTGTGCTGGATCCGGGCGGCCTGGAGCGGGTGACCGAGGTGGCGTTGTCGCCGGCCGACCGGGTGTTGTCGCGGGTGGATCGCGACGCTGCGGGGGAGGCGTTGTCGGTCGTCGACTACGCGTATGACGTGTTGGGTCGTCCGCTGTCGCAGACGGGTTACCTGTCGGCGGACCGGTCGGTGACGCCGGTGGCGCGGTGGCGGTTGGACGAGACGGGTGGGACGACGGCCGCTGACTCGGCGGGTAACAGTCCGGGTACGGCCACGGACGTGACCTGGGCGTCGGATCCCGAGCGGGGTCGGGTCGCGTCGTTCGATGGTTCGTCGTCGTTGATCACGACCGATGCACCGGTGGTGGACACCACCCGGCCGTACACGGTCGCCGTCTGGGTGCGATTGGACGATCTGCGAGCGCCCGTCTCGGTGCTGGCGATGCCCGGCCGCGCCCGGACGAGCGTGTCCGGGTGGGGCGGACCGGCGTTCGCGCTCAACTACGACCACACCGACGACGCATGGCGGGCGCTGACGAACGAGCAACTCGTGTTCAAAGGCGGCGGCGTGCTACAACGCCGCCGCACCTTCGGGCAGGGCTCGACACAGGCGGGCAAGTGGCAGCACCTGGCGGTGGGCGTGGACCCGCAGGCCGGCCGGTGGATTGTGTTCCTCGACGGCGAGAAAGTCGACGACTTCACCGGCAGCAGCTTCCACAGCGTGGCGGCTGGCGGGGTGCGGATCGGCTCGGGCCTCGAGGGGGCAATCTCTGATCTGCAGGTGTATCAGGGGGTGCCGGACGACGCCGGCTGGGTTGCCGGGGTGATGGCGGGCACGGTGCCGGTGGCGGACGCGGGGGTGTCGCGGACCAGTTACGTGGTCGATGAGGCGGGTCTGGCGACGTCGGTGGTGGATCCGTTGGGTCAGGCGACGTTCGTGGAGTACGACGAGGCGGATCGGGCGGTGGTGACGACGGGTCCGGCGGTGCAGTCGGAGTCGGGTGAGTTGGATGGTCCGGTGGTGACGGCCCGGCCGGTGGAGCGGGTTGGTTACAACGCGTTCGGTGAGGTGGTTGCGGAGTCGGATCCGAACGGGGCGGTGACCACGTTCGGGGTGGACCGGGTGGGTCGGCCGGTGGAGGTCCGGCTGCCGGCGTACACGCCGCCGGGGAGTTCGTCGTCGGTGACGCCGGTGGCGTCGGCGGTGTACGACCCGCTGGGCCAGGTGGTGTCGCAGACGGATCCGCTGGGCCGGTCGACGACGTTCACCTATGACCAGTTGGGTCGGGTGGTGACCCAGGTGGCGCCGGACGGCGGGACGACGATGGCGCGGTACGACCTGATGGGCAACCTGTTGGCGACGACGGATCCGACGGGTGCGGTGGCCGGTAGCGGTTACGACTTCCTGGGTCGGGTCACGAGTGTGAGTGAGGTGGTGCGGCAGACCGGTAGTGAGGCGGTGCGGCAAACCGGTCAGGTGCACACCACGACGGTGGGCTACGACTCCGCCGGTCGGTTGTCGTCGGTGCGGTCGCCGGCGGGGGTGACGACCGGGTACGGGTACAATGCGGCCGGTGAGGTGACCGGTGTGGTCGACGGTGCCGGGCAGACCAGCGGTGTCGTCTACGACGGTCTGGGCCGGCCGGTGAAGCAGGTCAATCCGGACGGCACCTACACCACCACGGGTTACGACATGTTGTCCCGGCCGACCTCGACGGCGGCGTTCCGGGCGTCCGGTGGGGCGGCGTTGGCGACGGCTGCCTCGACCTATGACGCGGCGGGCAACACGGTGTCGGTGACGGACGCGCGGGGCACCGTGACGCGGTTCGGCTACGACGCGACGGGGTTGTTGCGGACCCAGTCCGAGCCGGTGGACGCTGCGACGACGATCGAGTCGTCGTTCGGGTATGACCTGGCGGGGAATCCGACCCGGTTCACCGATGGGGAGGGGCGGGCGTTCCGGTCGACGTACAACGTGTGGGGGTTGCCGCAGTCGCGGATCGAGCCGGTGACGGCGGCGTATCCGGATGCTGCGGACCGGACGTTCACGACGGTGTACGACGTGGCCGGGCAGCCGGTGTCGCAGCGGGTGCCGGGTGGGGTGGCGCGGACCCTGGTCTACGACGACGCGGGCCGGTTGGTGCGTCAGTCCGGGTCGGGCGCGGAGGCGGCCACGGCGGATCGGACGTACGGGTACGACGCCGCGGGTCGGTTGGTGGAGTTCTCCGCGCCGGGTGGCACCAATCAGGTCGTGTACGACGATCGGGGGTTGCCGTTGTCGGTGACCGGTCCGTCGGGGAACGCGGTGTTCACCTACACGGCGGACGGGTTGATGGCGTCGCGGGACGACGCGGCGGGGTTGACGCAGTACGGGTATGACGGTGCGGGCCGGCTTGCGTCGGTGGACAACGCCGACATGGGTACCGCCATCGGCTACACGTACGACGTGATGTCGGCGGTGTCGTCGATGACGTTCGGGACGTCGGGGAACCGGCGGGTGTTCGCCTATGACGATCTGCACCGGTTGACCAGCGACCGGTTGGTGTCGTCGGGTGGGTCGACGATCGCGTCGATCACCTACGGCTGGGACGCCAACGGCAACGAGACCAGCAAGACCGTCACCCGTGGCTCGTCGACGGTCCGCAACACGTACAGCTACGATCTGGCGGACCGGTTGACGTCGTGGGACGACGGGAACACGACGGTCGGTTACCGCTACGACAAGGCGGGCAACCGGACCGGGGTCGGGGACGTCGACTACGTCTACGACGCCCGTAACCGGCTGATCTCGGACAGCACCGGTGTCGGTTACCAGTACACGGCGCGGGGCACCCGCAGCGCGGCCGGTGCGGCGAGGACGGTGTCGGACGCGTTCGACCAGGCGGTCGAGCACACCCCGGTTGGCGGTAACGCCCGGGTGTTCGACTACGACGCGTTGGGTCGGGCGTTCCGGGACGGCTGGGAGTACACCGGTCTCGGTAACCACCTCGCCCGGGACAGTTCCAACGCGTTCTTCACCCGGGACCCGGGTGGTGGTGTGGTCGGGGCGCGGCACAACAACACCCGCCGGTTGGTGTGGACGGATCTGCACGGTGACGTGGTCGCTCAGCTGAACCCCGCCGGGGCGTCGGTGACCGGCAGCCGCACCTATTCGCCGTTGGGTGAGGTGACCGCGGACAGCGGCATGCTCGGTGACCTCGGCTACCAGTCGGAGTGGACCGACATCCGCAGCGGGCAGGTCAACATGCACTCCCGCTGGTACGACCCGGTGACGGCGCAGTTCGGTGCCCGCGACAGCCTGACCGTCAGTGCGGTGCCGGACTCGATCCGGGCGAACCGGTACCAGTACGGCGACGGCAGCCCGTTGACCGTGGTCGACCCTACCGGCCACTTCGGAGAACGGCTGAAGAAGGGCTGGGACGACTTCACCGACTGGGTAGGCGACCGGTACGAAGACATCGAGGACGCGTACCACGGCGCCGTCGACTGGTTCGGCGACCGGTACGAAGACTTCCTCGACTGGGTCGGCGACGGCCTGGAGGTGGTCACCAGGTGGACGCAGGAGCAGCTCGTCGAGGCGGCCAACGTCATCAGGCAGACGGTGGAGCAGAGCTATCAGGATCTGATCAAGGCCGGTGAGGCGCTGAAAGCCGCCGCCGAACAGGTGGGCCAGTGGGCCCGTACGGCCAGGGACTGGATCGTCGAGCACAAGGCCGAGATCGTCGGCGCGCTCGTCGGCATGGTCGTCGAGGCCGGCTGCCTGGTCGCGATCGGCTGGACCGGGGTCGGCGTGGTCGCCTGCGGCATGGTCGGCGGTATCACCGGTGCTCTGGTCACCGGCGGCATGCAGGGCAAGACCGGCATGGATTTGCTGCAGGACGCGGTGATCGGCGGCCTGGCCGGTGGTCTCGGCGCTGCCCTGCCGATGATGGGCCCGGTCGCGGGCAAGGCGTTGAGCAAGGCCGCCTCCACCGGGGCGAAGAAGCTCGCCGGCACGAGCCTCGGCAAGGCCCCCGCCCGGGTCGGCGCGAAGGCCGTCGCCGGGGCCCGGTCGTTCAGCCGGGCGGTCACCCGCAAGGCCGACGACGCGTCCCGGGCGGTGTCCCGCGGCACCAACCGGTCCACCCGGGAGGCCGCCGAACGCGCCGACGACGCCGCCCGGGCCGGCGGGAGCCGGGCCGACGGGGCCGCCAGCTGTGTGCGGCACAGTTTCGCCCCGGACACCCGGGTACGGATGGCCGACGGCACCAGCAAGCCGATCGGCGAGGTCGAGCTCGGCGACGAGGTGCTGGCCACTGACCCGCAGACTGGGCAGAGCTCCGCGCGGGCGGTACGGGTGCTGCACCGCCACGCCGACCGGGAGTTGACCGATGTCACGGTCACCGACACGGAGACCGGTGAGAGCACTGTCGTCGAGACGACCGCGCACCACCCGTTCTGGAACGCCGACACCAACCGGTGGACCGACGCCGCCGATCTGCGTCCCGGTGACCGGCTGCGCAGCCCGGACGGCGAGACCACCCAGCAGGTCGCGGCCGTGCGGGTCTGGACCGGCCTGACGTGGATGCACGACCTCACCGTCGACGGCGTCCACACCTACTACGTGGTGGCGGCCGACCGGCCGGTGCTGGTGCACAACTGCGACGGTTACACGGATCTGTACCACGGGACGAGCCGGCAGGCGGCGGACAACATCCGGGCCAACGGCGTGGACCCGAGCTTCTCCACCCGGTCGCGAATGGACTTCGGCAGGGGTTTCTACACCACTCGTTCCCAACAGCAGGCACAGGAATGGGCCAGCAAGCGATTCGGCGCGGACGGGGTGGTTCTTCACTTCAAGGTGCCGAACGCCAGACTCAACGCCATGCTCACGAAGACGTTCAACCGGCGCGGCGGCCGGGACTTGACCGCCATCGTACGCCGCTACCGCACCGGTGCCGGAGGAAACCTGTCAAATAATTACAGTGTGGTCGAGGGGCCCATGCTCATGAACGTCGACGGGTTTCTGAGGTTGGGGGCGCCGCCCCGCTGGTCCGGCAACCAGGTCGTCTTCTACGGCAGGGACGCCGGCCAGGTCCTCACCGACGCCCTACAGCCGTAGGAGAAGATGATGGACGTCTATCAGATGGATCTGTCGGCCGAGGTCCGGGAGTTACTGGACGCGACGGCGGCCGAGATGGTCGAGTTGTTCGACATCTCGCGTGCCGAAGCCGTCGCCCGGATCAACGAGCAGTGGCACGGGCAGGACTTCTCCGGCGACGACGAGATCGTCCTGCACGAGGACCGGCGCTACTGGGCGATGATCATCTACTTCGGCGAGGTTCCGGACTGGAGCGACGACGCGGACCGATCGGGCTGGGTTGCCCGGCCGGCACCGGCCCGCGACTCCGGGCACTGGACCGTCCCGGGGTGATCAGGTCGGGCGCGGGTGCGCGCCGGTGATGAGCCGCACTCTGTCCATCATGCCCGGCCGGCCGCCGGCGCGCTCAGCGCTTCCCTGGTATTCCCCAACGTCTTCCTCAGATTTCCCTCATTACTCGGCGGCCCCGAGCCGGCACGATCTGTGTTTGGTCCTAACTGGGCGAACGGCGTATCGCAGCGAGAAAGGCCGCCACCGATGGGAACGATTCAGGATCCGCACCGCCGTTGTCGAACAGGGACCACCCGGACGTTCGCCCGGTGGCGGCGGTGCGCCGGTGGGGTCGCGGTGGTGGCTGCAGCGCTGGTGGGGTTGTCATCGTCGGTGCCGCCGGGGGCGGTGCCCGCCGACGGTGAGTTTCCGGTTGGCTGGCTGACGTCGTGGATCACCGATCGGCCGGGCTGGTTGCCATGGGGCGGCCCGGCGACGGCTGAGCTCCCGGTGTCGCCGGTCGGCGACGGTGCCGGCCCCGGCGGGTACTCCTCGGCGGCGGCAACCCGGGCCGCTGGCGGGGCGGGCGCACCGCAGCGGCTGGTCGACGGGTTGCCGGGGTACGCCGGTCAGCCGGCGGTGGACGAATCGGTGACACCGGTGACGGCGGCGCGCCACGACCCGGCGACGAGCCGCCGCGACGCCCGGTTGTCACGGTCGACCATGACCGTGTACGACAACGCCGACGGTTCGACGACGGCGCAGCTGAGCACCGGTCAGGTCAACTACCGGGCGGCGGACGGGTCGTGGCGGCCGATCGATCCGACCCTGGTGCGTCGGGGTGACCGGTGGGGGGTCACCGACAACCCGATGGGGGTGTCACTGGGGTCGACATCCGGTACGGCTGCGGCGTCCGGGGCGGGGGCAGCGGCATCCGGCACGGCGGCGGGGGAGCCGCTGGTCGAGTTGCCGCTGCCCGGCGGTGGCGTACTCGGGTGGAGCCTGGCCGACGCGGCGGCGGTGACCCCGGAGGTCGACGGCGCGACGGCAACGTACCGGCAGGTGCTGCCCGGCACGGACCTGGAGCTGGTGGCCCGGCCGGACGGGGTGAAGGAGACGCTGATCCTGGCGTCGCCGCAGGCCGGGTCGGCGTGGGTGTTCCCGCTGACCCTGCGGGGGGTGACGGCCCGCATCTCCTCGGCCGGGTCGGTCGAGCTGGTCGACGACGCGGGCACTGTGCTGGCGTCGATCCCGCCGGCGTACATGGAAGACTCGTCGGTGGACGCGAAGACCGGGCTGCCGGCGCGGTCGGCGGCCGTCGCGATGGAGCTGACCGAGGTCGACGGCGGGCCGGCACTGAAGCTGATCGCCGACCGGTCCTGGCTCGCCGACCCGGCACGGGTCTTCCCGGTACGGGTGGATCCAACGGTCACCACCGGCCCCGACGGGGACGTGTTCGTCGACTCCGACCCGGCCACCGGCGCGACCGTGCAGAACGGCAACCACCTGCAGGTCGGCTACAACGGGGGAGTTGGTTCCCGGACCTTCCTCAACTTCGACATCTCGTCCGCGCTGACCGACGCCAAGCCGATCATCGCCTCGGCGTACCTGCGGTTGTTTCTGAACCACCGGGTCCGCTGCGACGTCAAGGACCTGCAGGTCGGCCTGGTCGAGCAGGAGTGGACGGTCGGTGAGTTGGCGACCGCCGCGCTGCCCGGGCCGGACCTCGAACCCGGCTCGGTGCGGTACCGCTACTACACCGACAACGGGCAGGCGTGCGCCAACCCGTCGGCGGGGCCGACGTCCGGCCAGTGGGTGCAGGTCGACGTCCGTGAGCTGATCTCGGGGTGGGCGATCGGGCAGCGCAACCTCGGTCTCGCGCTGATCGACGACGAGCAGGTCCTGGCCGCGGGGGCGAGGTTCACCTCGGCGAACTACGGCAACGGGGCGTACGCGCCCCGGCTGGAACTGACCATGACGGCCAACCTGCCGCCGCAGGTGAGCCAGCGGTCCCCGGTGCACGGCGCGGTCGTGTCGACGCTGACCCCCCGGTTGTACGTGCGCGGCCACGACCCGGACAACTCCGGGACGGTGAGCTACAAGCTCTGGCTGCACGACGACGCCGGCACGGTCCTGCACGTCACCGAGGGCACCGGCTCCTACTACGACGTCCCCGCCGGCCTGCTGCGCTCGAACAAGCAGTACTCGTGGGTGGTGCAGCCGTTCGACGGTGCCGTCTACGGGGCCCGGTATCCGAGGTACACGTTCTACACCCGGGTACCGCAGCCGGCGTTGGGATCCCGGCTGGCGCAGAACCCGGGGGTGGGCTACAACCCGGAGATCGGCAACTACACGACCACGGTGACCGACGCTCAGGTGGCCGGGGTGGGCCCGGAGTTGGCGATCACCCGGTCGTACAACACGCTGGACACCCGGCGGTCGGGGGCGTTCGGGCAGGGCTGGTCGAGTCTGCTGGACGCCCAGGTGACCGGGCGGACCAGCACAAACGACGCGCTGCGTAGTGCCGTGGTGACGTACCCGGACGGTTCGGAGGCCGGGTTCGGCCCCACCTCGGACGGATCGTTCGTGCCGCCACCAGGGCGGTACGAGGTGCTGACCGAGGTCAGGTCCGGTACGTCGGTCACCGGGTACCGGCTGACCGTCAAACACGGCACGACGTACGTGTTCGGCCGGTCCGCCGGCAGCGGGGTCTTCCGGCTCACGGCGGTGACCGACGCCAACGACCGGACCCTGACGGCGACCTACAACGGCAGCGGACTGATCTCGAAGCTGACCAACGCCTCAGGTCGGTCGCTGACGCTGACCTGGGCGGGCACCGCGAGCCCGTCGGTCGGGTCGCACGTGACCAAGGTGACGACGGACGCACCGACCGCTGGCGGCAGCGGCTACGTGTGGCAGTACACCTACGGCAGCCACGACCGCCTGACGAAGGCGTGTACGCCGACGTCGGCGTGTACCACGTACGGCTGGGGCAACAACGTCAATCAGGGGGCGAACGCGGTACGCAACCACGCGCCGTCGTCGTACTGGCGGTTGAACGAACCCGCCGGCTCCACCTGGGCCGCCAGTGACGTGCTGGAGCGCGGCGGCACCGACGTGGCGTTCTACGAGCACGCGACACCGGGCGCGACACCGACGGTGTGGCCGGGGTCGACGTCGACGTCGACGGCGTTCGACGGCACCTCGTCACGGGTGCGGCTGCCCAGCGGGCTGGTCAACGACAGCGCGTACCAGTCGGTCAGCATGTGGTTCCGCACCGGCGCGTCGTCGCGGGCCGGGGTGCTGTTCTCCTACCAGCACGACCCGATCTCGGACGGTACGACGTCGCGCAACTACACGCCGGCGATCTACGTCGGGACGAGTGGGAAGCTGCACGCGAAGTTCTACGACGGCTTCGCCGGCACCACCATGCAGTCGTCCGGTCGGGTGGACGACGGCCAGTGGCATCACGTGGTGCTGGCCGGGGCGGGGGCCAGCCAGGCCCTCTACCTGGACGGCACCCGGCAGGCGACCCGCGACGGCCTGATCGAGATGTTCGACATCGGCGGGTCGGCGTACGAGTACGTGGGTGCCGGGTTCGTCGGTGGGAACTGGCCGGACCAGCCGCACCAGGGCTCGGCCAACAACACCGGGCACGCGAACTTCTTCACCGGCCAGATCGCCGACGTGGCGTTCTTCGACCGGACGTTGACCGCCGCCGATGTCACCGAGATCAACGGTACGGCGCGCGCGCAGAGCTGGCAGCTGTCCACGGTGACCAGTGCCGAAGGGCGGCCCCTGGCGTCGCTGTCGACGGACCCGGTCACCGGCAAGCTGTCGGAGCTGACCGACAGCAACGGTGGGACCTGGACGATGGGCACGCCACGGGTGGCCGGCACCAGCGCCCTGTACGCGGCGGCCGTGCTGGGCTCGGCACCCACCGACTACTGGCGGCTGCGCGACGCCGCCGGCGTCGACGCCGTCAACGAGACGTGGCAGGAGACCGCGACGTTCAGCGCGGTGACCCTGGGCGCGGCGGGTCCGTTCGCCGACGGCACCGCGGTGTCGTTCGACGGGACGTCGTCACTGGCGTCGGTGCCCGGCGGCCGGGTCGCGCCGACCGGCGCGAAGTCGCAGGAGCTGTGGTTCAGGACCACCGCGACCGCCGGGGTGCTGGTGGGCACGCAGGACGCGGCGGTCGGCGGTACGCCGTCGGCGGGATCGCCGGTGCTGTGGATCGACGCCGACGGTCGGCTGCGCGGCCTGGCCCCGTCGACCGAGCCCACCGGGCCGCTGACGTCAGGTCTCGCCGGCAAATGCGCCGAGCTGGCCACCAACGGCACCAAGGTGCAGGTCGGCACCTGCGCCGCCACGTCCGCGCAGAGCTGGCGGTACGCCGGAGGCAGTGGACAGTTGCGTCGGGGTGACAAGTGTCTGGGCCTGACCGGGCAGGCCACCGGCAACGGCACGCTGGTCCAGGCGCAGACCTGCTCGACCAGCGCCAACCAGAAGTGGACGCCGCACCAGGGCGGCTGGCGCAACACCGGGTCGGGCCGCTGCCTGGAGGTGCCGGGCTCGTCCACCACGGACGGCACCGCGCTGGCCATCCGCAGCTGCGCCACCAGCCAGGCGAAGCAGCGGTGGGCGCTGGCGCTGACGTCGCCGGCACCGGTCAACGACGGCGCGTGGCACCACGCCGTACTGACCACGACCAACGCCGCCGACACCACGACGCAGGTGCTGTACCTCGACGGGGTGCCGGTGCAGTCGAGCAGCGGGGCGCTGCCGACCGCCGGCCCGCAGGGGCAGGGGTACCTGGGTGCCGGGTACACCGGCAACGGCTGGTCGGGGCTGGCCGCCGGGGCGACGGCGTACTACACGGGGTCACTGGCGGAGGTGGCGTTCTACGACCGGGCGTTGGGCGCCGACGAGGTGACGTTGCACCACGGGTCGGTCGGGCAGACGGTGCCACTGGTGGTCACCGCCGCGACCGGCGGCGGTACCGACACACCGTCCCTGTCGGAGACAGCGGCCGGCCAGTTGCCGTCGGACACCCTGCCGCCCGGTGCGACGCAGGTCGACACGGCGGCGCAGGACACGCAGACCACGACGGTGGCCAACCCGGTGACGATCGTGTCGGTCACCGACCCGGGCGGGCATCAGGTGTCGTACTCCTACGACCTGGTCTCCGGGCGGAAGGTGTCGCAGACCGACGCGCTGGGCCGCACCACGCTGTACGGGTACGACACCGGCGGGTTCACCAGCCTGGAGTACGACCCGAACGGGATCGTCACCCGGTCGGTGCAGGACGAGCGCGGCAACACCATCCAGGAGGTGACCTGCCAGGACCAGGCCGCCGACAAGTGCTCCAGCAGCTACTCCACCTACACCTTCTACAGCAGCGACCCGACGCATCCGAAGAGCGACCGGCTGACGGCGGTACGCGGGCCGGGCTCGCTCAGCGCGCAGGACGACACCTACCGGACGCAGTACTTCTACGACAGCTCCAACGGCAACCTGCGCAGCACGGTGGATCCGCTCGGCCGGCGTACGGAGATCGCCTACACCACCGGCGGGAGCGTTCCGGCCGGGCTGCCCGCACAGGTGCTGGACCCGTCGAAGGGCTGGCAGCTGATCACGTACACCTCGGCCGGTGACGTGGCGAAGGTGGTCGACCCAGCGGGCGCGACCACCACGTACACCTACGACCGGTTGGGTCGGGAACTGACCGAGACGGTGGTGACGCCGTCGTTTCCGCAGGGGCGGACCACCACATACACGTACGACGCGATGGGCCGGGTGGCGACCCGGACCGATCCGGCGGTGACCGACCGGGTGACCGGCGCGGTGCACACGGCGGTGACGCAGCACGCGTACAGCCCGGACGGGTTCCTGACCGAGCAGCGGGTCAGCGACGCCACCGGTGGGGACGTGGCCCGGGTCAGTGAATGGTCGTACGACGACCACGGCCGTCGGTCGCAGGCCGTCGATCCGATGGACGCCACCACCGGCTACCGCTACGACGTGTACGGGCACCTGGTGGAGCAGACCGACCCGGACGGGACGGTCAACGCCTACCAGGTGGACGCCAACGGCGACCTGCTGTCGCGGACGCTGAAGGGCTACACCGGGGACCCGAACGATCCGACTCCTGCCGTGGATCTCGTGGTGGAGTCGAACGTCTACGACCCGGCGGGCCGGCTGGCGTCGACCACCGACGCGATGGGGCACGTCACGACGTACACGTACACCGACGACGGGCGGACCGCGACGGTGACCCGCTCCGACGGGGACAGCTCCTTCCTGCTGGAGGACAACCGTTACGACGCGACCGGCAACCTGGTCGAGCAGCGCACCGACAACGGGCAGACCGTCACGACGTACGCCTACGACGCGGCGGGCCGGCAGATCCGCAGCGTGCTCGACCCCGACGGGCTGCACCGGGTCACCGAGACCACGCTGTCGCCGGGTGACCAGGTGCTGTCCAGCGTCGCCCGGGACGGCTCCGGCGCGACGCTGGCCGTCACCGACCACGCGTACGACATCCTCGGCCGGGAGGTCTCGCAGACCCGGTACCGGTCGACGGACCGGACGACGACGCCGGTGGCCCGCTGGCGGCTGGACGAGACCGGCGGTACGGCGGCCGCCGACTCGGCCGGCAACAGCCCAGGTACGGCGACCGGCGTGACCTGGGAGAACGACGCCGAGCGGGGGCGGGTCGCGGCGTTCACCGGTGCGTCGTCGTCGCAGATCACCACGGCCGCGCCGGCGTTGGACACCACCCGGCCGTACACCGTGGCCGCCTGGGTGCGGGTCGACAACGACGGCAAGTCCGGCGCGGTGCTGACCGTGCCCGGTGCCGCGCGGGTGAGTGCGTCCCCCGCGAACCGCGACTTCGCCTTCCAGCTCCGGTTCGACCACACCATCGACGGATGGCGGGTGTCCACGAACGAGCAGCAGATGGGCTCGATCATCCGGTGCGAGTGCCCCTTCGGGGAAGGCACGGTGCAGGAGAGCGAGTGGCAGCACCTGGCCGTCGGCGTCGACCCGCAGGCCGACCGGTTCACCGTGTTCATCGACGGCGACAAGGTCGGCGAGAGCACCGGCGCGCGCTACCACAGCATGGCGAGGGGCGGGCTACGGATCGGCTCCGGGCTCGACGGGGCCATCTCCGACCTGCAGCTGTACCAGGGCGTGTCGGCGGACGCCGGCTGGGCCGACCGGGTGGTCGCCGGCACCGTGCCGGCGGCCGACGCCACGGTGTCGCGCACCAGCCACGTGCTCGACGACGGTGGTCTGGCCACGGCGGTGCTGGATCCGCTGGGCAACACCACGGACGTGGCCTACGACGAGGCCGACCGGCCAGCGGTGTCGACCGGCCCCGAGGTGCAGGCGGAGACCGGTGAACTCGACGCGGCGGTGGTCACGGCCCGGCCGGTGGAGCGGATCGGCTACAACACGTTCGGCGAGGTCACCGCGGAGTCCGACCCGAACGGCAACGTGACCCGGTACGCGTTCGACCGGGCCGGCCGGCCCTTCGAGACCCGGCTGTCGGCGTACACCCCGCCGGGCGGGTCGACCCCGGTCGTCCCGGTCTTCACGGCGGTGTACGACAGCCTGGGTCAGGTGGTGTCGCAGACCGACCCGCTGGGCCGGGTCACCGGGTTCACCTACGACCAGCTTGGCCGGGTGGTGACCCAGGTGGCGCCGGACGGTGCCACCACGACCGCCCGCTACGACCTGGCCGGCAACCTGCTGGCGGTGACCGACCCCACCGGGGCGGCGACCGGCAGCACGTACGACCTGTTGGGCCGGACCACCAGCGTCAGCGAGGCGGTCCGCCAGACCGGCCAGACGCACACCACCACGATGGCCTACGACGCGGCGGGCCGGCTGTCGGCGGTGACCACGCCGGCGGGGGTGACCACCGGGTACGGCTACACCGCCGCCGGTGAGCTGGCCAGCGTCGTCGACGGTGCCGGGCAGACCAGCCGGGTGGATCACGACGCCCTTGGTCGGCCGGTGAAACAGACCAACCCGGACGGCACCTACACCAGCACCACGTACGACCCGCTGTCCCAGCCGATCGCGACGGCGGCGTACCGGGCGTCCGGCGGGGCCCCGCTGACCACGTCGAGTTGGACCTACGACGCCGCCGGCAACATGGTGTCGGCGACGGACGCGCGGGGCACCACCACCCGGTTCGGCTACGACGCGACGGGCCTGCCGCGCACCCAGTCCGAGCCGGTGGCTGCCGGCGCCACCATCGACTCGTCGTTCGGCTACGACCTGGCCGGCAACCCGACCCGGTTCACCGACGGGCGTGGGCAGGCGTTCCGGACCACGTACAACGTGTGGGGGTTGCCGCAGTCGCGGATCGAGCCGGCGACGGCGGCGTACCCGAACGCGGCGGACCGCACGTACACCACGGTGTACGACGTGGCCGGGCAGCCGGTGTCGCAGCGTGCCCCGGGCGGGGTGACCCGCACTCTGGTCTACGACGACGCCGGCCGGCTGGAGCGCCAGTCCGGCTCCGGTGCCGAGGCCGCGACCCAGGACCGGACGTACGGCTACGACCCGGCCGGTCGGCTGGTGGAGTTCTCCGCACCGGGGGGCACGAACCGGGTCGTCTACGACGACCGGGGGCTGCCGTTGTCGGTGACCGGTCCGTCGGGGGACGCGTCGTTCACGTACACGCCGGACGGGTCGATGGCCTCGCGCGACGACGCGGCCGGGTTGACCCAGTACGGCTACGACGGTGCGGGCCGGTTGGCGTCGCTGAGCAACAGCAGCGCCGGGGTGTCGGTCGGCTACTCCTATGATGAGATGTCGGCGGTGTCGTCGATGTCCTTCGGTGGTACCAACAACCGGCGGGTGTTCGAATATGACGATCTGCACCGGTTGACCAGTGACCGGCTGGTGCGGTCCAACGGGCAGGTCCTCGGGACGATCACCTACGGGTGGGACGCCAACGGCAACGAGACCAGTAAGACGGTCACCCGTGGCTCGTCGACGACGAGCAACACGTACACCTACGACCTGGCCGACCGGCTCACCTCCTGGGACGACGGCAACACGACGGTCGGCTACCGGTACGACGCGGCCGGCAACCGGACCGGGGTCGGTGACACCGACTACGTCCACGACGCCCGCAACCGGCTCGTCTCCGACAGCACCGGCACCACCTACCGGTACACGGCTCGGGGCACCCGGGACCGGACGGTCACCGGTGGCACCACGGCGGTCGGGGTCGCGGACGCGTTCGACCAGATCGTCAGCCAGCAGCCGACCGACGGCGGCAACGCCCGGGAGTACACCTACGACGCGTTGGGCCGGGCGCTGCGCAGCGACTTCCGGTACACCGGGCTCGGCAACGACCTCGCCATGGACGGCGCGGCGAAGTACCTGCGGGATCCGGACGGCGGTGCCGTCGCGGTCCGGGACGGCGGCACCAGCCGGATGCTCTGGACCGACCTGCACGACGACATCGTCGCCCAGTTCAACACCGCCGGTACGTCGGTGACCGGCCACCGCACCTACTCGCCGCTGGGTGAGGTGACCGCCGCCAGTGGCATGGAGGGCAACCTCGGCTACCAGTCGGAGTGGACCGATCCCCGGTCGGGTCGGGTCAACATGCACGCCCGCTGGTACGACCCGGCCGTCGGTCAGTTCGACAGCCGCGACAGCGTCACCGTCAGCCCGGTGCCCGACTCGATCCGGGCCAACCGTTACCAGTACGGCGACGGCAACTCGCTGACCGTCACCGACCCGACCGGTCACTTCGGCAAGCGGCTGCGCAACGCCTGGAAGAAGGTCTCCTCCGGCGTGCAGAAGGCCTGGAATACGGTCAAGGCCGGGGTGCAGCAGGCGTGGGAGCGGGTCTCCGAGTGGGCGCAGGCGGCCCGCGAACAGATCGCTGAGAAGATCAACGACGTCAAGCAGGCCGTGTCGAAGGCCTATCAGAAGATGGCCGAGGCGGTCAGAGGGGCCGTCGACCAGGTCGGCCAGTGGGCCCGGACCGCCAGGGACTGGATCGTCGAGCACAAGGCCGACATCGTCGGTGCGCTGGTCGGGTTCGTCGTCGAAGCCGCCTGTATGGTCGCGATCGGCTGGACCGGGGTCGGCGCGGTCGCCTGCGGGGTGGCTTCCGGCGTGACCGGTGCCCTGGTCACCGGTGCCATGCAGGGCCAGACCGGCGTCGAGCTGCTGCGCACCGCCGTACTGGGTGGTGTCGCCGGTGGTCTGGGCGCGGCGCTACCGATGATGGGCCCGGCAGCGGGCAAGGCGTTGAGCAAGGCCGGGTCCGCCGGGGCGAAGAAGGTCGCCGGCACCAGCGTCGGCAAGGCAGCGGCGTCGGCCGGCCGGGCCGTCGCGTCGGCCGGCAAGGCGGTCGGGCGCAAGGTCGACGACGTGTCGCGGGCGGTGTCGCGCGGCACCAGCCGGGCCACCCGGGAAGCGGCCGACTACGCCGACGACGCCGCCCGGGCCGGCGGCAGCCGGGTCGACGACGTCGCCGGCGCGGCCGCCAGCTGTGCGCGGCACAGTTTCGCCCCCGACACCCGGGTACGGATGGCCGACGGCACCACCAAACCGATCGCCGATGTCGAGCTCGGCGACGAGGTGCTGGCCACTGACCCGCAGACGGGGCAGAGCACCGCCCGGCCGGTGCGGCTGCTGCACGGCCACGCCGACCGGGAGTTGACCGATGTCACGGTCACCGACACGACGACCGGTGAGAGCACGGTCGTCGAGACGACCGCGCACCACCCGTTCTGGAACGCCACCACCGGGCGGTGGACCGACGCCGCCGATCTGCGCCCCGGCGACCGGTTGCGCAGCCCGGACGGCGAAACCACCCAGCAGGTCGCGGCCGTGCGGGTCTGGACCGGCCTGACGTGGATGCACGACCTCACCGTCGACGGCGTCCACACCTACTACGTGGTGGCGGCCGACCGGCCGGTCCTGGTGCACAACTGCGGCGGTTACACGGACCTGTACCACGGCACCAGTCGGCAGGCGGCGGACAACATCCGGGCCAACGGCGTGGACACTGGATTCTCGTCACGGTCGAAGATGGACTTCGGGAAGGGGTTCTACACCACCCGGTCGCGGCAGCAGGCGGCCGACTGGGCGGGGAGTCCGCGGTTCGGTGGGGACGGCGTGGTCCTGCACTTCAAGGTGCCGAACGCGAAGCTCGACGCCCTGGCGACGAAGAAGTTCACCGCGACCAGTCCCGATCTGGCCGACGTTGTGAAGCACTACCGCACCGGTGCCCGGGGCAACCCGCTCGGCCGGCATCAGGTGGTGGAAGGGCCGATGCTGATGAACGTCGACAAGTTCGTCAACAAGGGGCTCCCCGCGCACTGGAAGGGCAACCAGGTCGTCTTCTACGGCAAGGACGCCGGTCGGATACTGACCGCGGCCCTGCAGCCGTAGGAGAACGATGTGAACGAGTATCAGTTGCCGCTGTCGGCCGAGGTCCGGGTCGCCCGGCCCGCGCCTTCCCGACAGTCCGGCCACTGGACGATCGCGAGCCGAGCGCGGGGTGGGAGAGCGGTCAGCTGATGGTGCAGATGGCAGCGCCGGCGGTGACCACCGCGCCGGCCTCGGCGGCCAATCCGCTGACCGTACCGGCCTTGTGGGCGTTGATCGGCTGTTCCATCTTCATTGCCTCCAGCACCACGATCAGGTCGCCCTCGGCGACCTGATCGCCGTCGGTGACCGCGATCTTGATGATGGTGCCCTGCATCGGCGAGACCAGCGCGTCACCGCTGGCGGCGGCCGCCGCGCTGGCACCACCGCGGCGGCGGGCCGGCTGCCGGGCGGCGGTCGGCGCGGCGGCCGTACCGCCGCCGAAGCCGGCGGGGAGGCTGACCTCGAGCCGCTTGCCGCCGACCTCGACCACGACGGTCTCGCGGGCCTCGGCCGGCGTGTCGGCCGCCGCCGGCGGGGTGAACGCCGGCACGGTGTTGTCGAACTCGGTCTCGATCCACCGGGTGTGCACGGTGAACGGCTCGCTGGTGAACGCCGGATCCCGGACCACCAGGCGGTGGAACGGCAGGGCGGTGGCCATCCCGTCGACGACCATCTCGTCCAGGGCCCGCCGGGCGCGTTCCAGCGCCTCGGTGCGGGTCTCGCCGGTGACGATCAGCTTGGCCAGCAGCGAGTCGAAGTTGCCGCTGACGACGTCGCCGGCGGTGACGCCGGTGTCCACCCGTACGCCCGGGCCGGTCGGCAGCCGCAGCGCGGTGATGGCACCGGGCGCGGGCAGGAAGTTGCGGCCCGGGTCCTCGCCGTTGATCCGGAACTCGATGGAGTGCCCGCGCGGCGTCGGGTCGTCGGTGAACCGCAGCGGCTCGCCGTCCGCGATCCGGAACTGCTCGCGGACCAGGTCGATGCCGGCGGTCTCCTCGGTGACCGGGTGCTCCACCTGCAGCCGGGTGTTGACCTCCAGGAAGGAGATGGTGCCGTCGACGCCGACCAGGTATTCGACGGTGCCGGCACCGTGGTAGCCGGCCTCGCGGCAGATCGCCTTGGCGCTGGCGTGGATCTCGGCGCGCTGGGCGTCGGTGAGGAACGGCGCCGGTGCCTCCTCGACGAGCTTCTGGTGGCGGCGCTGCAGCGAGCAGTCCCGGGTGCCGACCACGATCACGTTGCCGTGCTGGTCGGCGAGGACCTGCGCCTCGACGTGTCGGGGGCGGTCCAGGTAGCGCTCGACGAAGCACTCGCCGCGACCGAACGCGGCGACCGCCTCACGGGTCGCCGACTCGAACAGGTCGGCGATCTCGGCCATCTCGCGGGCAACCTTCAGGCCGCGTCCGCCGCCGCCGAACGCAGCCTTGATCGCTACCGGCAGGCCGTACTGCTCGGCGAAGGCGGTCACCTCGTCCGGGCCGGCGACCGGGTCGGCGGTGCCGGGAACGAGCGGTGCGCCGGCCCGCTGGGCGATGTGCCGGGCGGTGACCTTGTCGCCGAGGTCGCGGATCGCCTGCGGGCTGGGCCCGATCCAGGTCAGCCCGGCGTCGATGACCGCGGCGGCGAAGTCGGCGTTCTCGGAGAGGAACCCGTAGCCGGGGTGGACGGCGTCGGCGCCGGACCGGGCGGCGACGTCGAGCAGTTTGTCGATCCGCAGGTACGTGTCGGCGGCGGTCTCCCCGCCGAGGGCGTACGCCTCGTCGGCCAGCCCGACGTGCACCGCTGAGCGGTCCGGGTCGGCGTACACGGCGACGCTGGCCAGCCCGGCGTCCCGGCAGGCGCGGATCACCCGGACCGCGATTTCGCCCCGGTTTGCGACGAGAACTTTGCGCACGCCCTGTTCTCCTTTGCTCACGGATCAAGCCGGAGTCTAACGGCCTGCTTGATCAACTGAACCGGCGCTCAGTGTGGGATGACACACTGGCGATTAGGCTCCCGGATGTGTCTGCCACCCGGATGATGATTCTCGGTCTGGTCAAATGGATGCAACCGGTGCACGGCTACGACGTGCGCCGTGAGCTGCTCAGTTGGCGGGCGGACAGCTGGGCCAACATCGCACCGGGGTCGATATATCACGCGTTGCGCAAGCTCGCCGAGGAAGGGTTGCTCCGCCAGGTCGGCACCGCCCAGGTGGGTGCCCGGCCGGCCCGGACCAGCTACGAGATCACCCCCACCGGGGTCGACGAGTTCGACTCGTTGCTGCGGCAGCACTGGCGCGACTGTCGGCCGTCGGCCGATCCGTTCCTCAGCGCATTCGCCTTTCTGCCGGCGCTGCCCCGCGCGGAGGCGGTCGCGGCGTTGCGGGGTCGGGCCGCGATGCTGCGGGCCGGCAACGCGGTGGCCCGTGACGACCTGGCCGCCGGATGGTTGCGGCAGAAACCGTCGTACGTCGGCTGGATGCTGGAGCTGACCATCGCCCGGGTCGACGGGGAGATCGCGTGGTGTGACCGGATCGCCGGGCTGATCGAGTCGGGCGCGTCGTATCACCCGGCGGAGGAGCCGGCTGACGGCACCTGGGCCGGGTGGCAGGCTGACCTGGACGCCGCCGACCGGGAGTCGGTTAGATCACCCGGTAATAATCAACGTTGACTAGCTTGATCGCCGGGGTCTAGCGTGCCAGACGCAGCGTGGGGAGCTGGGCGGCCCGGCCTGCCCACGGGGGAGAGCGGCCGGCGGCCGGCCGGCTCGGCAAGCCAGGAGACACTTCATGATCGAAACCAAAGGGCTGCGGAAGTCGTTCCGCTCCCTACAGGGGCGCGGCGCCAAGACCGTGGACGCGGTCCGAGGCGTCGACATGCTGGTCGAGCAGGGGGAGATCTTTGGCTTCCTCGGCCCCAACGGCGCCGGCAAGACCACCACGCTGCGGATGCTCGCCACGCTGATCGAGCCGGACGGCGGGGAGGCCGTCATCGCCGGGGCCGACCTGCTGCGCAACCCCGGCGAGGTCCGTCGGCGCATCGGCTACGTGGCCCAGGGCGGCAGCACCTGGGACGAGGTCACCGGCCGCGAGGAGCTGGTGATGCACGCCCGGATGTACGGCATCGGCAAGGCCGAGGCGCAACGTCGGGCCACCCGGGCGCTCGCCGCCTTCCAGCTGACCGAGTACGCCGACCGCAAGTGCAAGACCTACTCCGGTGGTCAGCGCCGCCGGGTCGAGATCGCGCTGGGCATCATCCATGAGCCGAAGGTGGTCTTCCTCGACGAGCCGACCACCGGGCTGGACCCGCAGAGCCGGGCACACATGTGGGACGAGATCCGCCGGCTGCGCGCGGAAGGTATGACCGTCTTCATCACCACCCACTACCTCGACGAGGCGGACGCGCTCTGCGACCGGATCGCGATCATGGACCACGGCGAGATCGTCACCGAGGGCACCCCGGCGGCGCTCAAACGGGAGGTCGCCGGCGAGGTGGTCACCGTCGGGCTGCGCCCGGACGAGTCGGCCGCCGCCGCGCAACTGCTCGGCAGCCAGCCGTACGTCAGCAAGCTGGAGACCCCCGACGACGGTGGCGTACGGCTCTTCGTCGACGACGGTGCCACCGCCATCCCGCAGATCCTGCGCACCATCGACGGCGCCGGTCTCGAACTCGGCTCGATCGAGCTGCACCGGCCCAGCCTCGACGACGTGTTCCTCACCAAGACCGGCCGTTCGCTGCGTGAGAGCTGACCATGGAGACCGCACGATGAAGTTCTTCCGCGACACCTGGCTGATCTTCCAACGGCAGGCGTTGCTGCTGCTGCGCAACCCCGTCTGGATCTTCGTCGGGGTGTTCCAACCGATCATGTACCTGGTGCTGTTCGCCCCGCTGCTCAAGCCCGCCCTGGCCCCGATGGGGGCGACCACCAACGCGGAGGTCTACCGCCTCTTCGTCCCCGGCCTGCTGGTGCTGCTGGCCATCTTCGGCGGGTTGTTCCAGGGCTTCGGCCTGATCGCCGAGCTGCGCGCCGGGGTGATCGAGCGGTCCCGGGTCACCCCGGTCAGCCGGCTCGCCCTGCTGCTCGGTCGCAGCCTGCGCGACGTGGTGTCCCTGCTGCTGCAGGCCGTGATCATCACGGTGCTGGCGATCCCGTTCGGGCTCACCGTGCACCTCGGCTACCTGCTGCTGGCGTACCTGCTGCTCGCCCTGATCGCGCTGATGACCTCGGCGGTGTCGTACGGCGTGGCGTTGCTGGTGCGCAGCGAGGACGCGCTCGCCCCGCTGATGAACACGGTGGCCCAGCCGGTGCTGCTGCTCTCCGGCATCCTGCTGCCGCTGGCCTTCGCGCCGCTGTGGCTGCAGCGGGTGGCGCAGTGGAACCCGTTCTCCTGGGCGGTCGACGGCACCCGGGCGCTGTTCGCCGGCAACCTCGGCGACGATGCGGTCTGGCAGGGTCTGCTGATCACCCTGGCACTGGCCAGTCTCGCGGTCACCTGGGCGGCCCGCGCCTTCGCCCGCAGCGTCCGGTAGTCCCGCTCTTCGAGAGCCGGGCACGGGGCTGCCCTCTGCGCACGGCAACGGCACAGAGGGCAGCCGCTCCAGGCTACCGCCGTCCCGGCCGGCCCGCTGTCACCTGCGCCGACCTGCCGTCACCTGCGCCGACCTGCCGTCACCTGCGCCGACCTGCCGTCACCTGCGTCGGGCCAGGGTCAGCCCGTCGGCGATCGCCAGCATCACCACGTCCACCCGGTCGTCGGCGGCCACCTGCTTGTTGAAGGCGACCATCGCCTCGTCCTCTTCGCTCTGCGGGGCCAGCACCCGACCGTGCCGCAGCACGTTGTCGATCACGATCAGCCCGCCGGGCCGCATCCTGGGCACCAGCTCACCCCAGTAGACCGGGTAGCTGATCTTGTCGGCGTCGATGAACGCCAGGTCGAGGTGCGGCTCGCCCGGCAACGCCCGCAGCGAGTCGGCCGCCGGACCGATCCGCAGGTCGATCCGGCCGTCGACCCCGGCGCGCTGCCAGTAGCGCCGGGCCACCGCGGTGAACTCCTCCGACACGTCCAGACAGATCAACTGTCCGTCCGCCGGCAGACCACGGGCGATGGCCAGCGCGGACAGCCCGGTGAAGGTGCCGACCTCCACCGCCCGGCGGGCGTTCACCAGCCGGGTCAGCAGGGTCATCAGCGCCGCCTGCTCCGGCGCGACCTGCATCTGCGCGTTCTCCGGCAGCGTGCTGGCGGTCTCGGCGATGAGGTCACTGACGATCTCGTCCGGCGGGGTGCCGTGGGCGATGACGTACGCCTGCAGGGCGTCGGTCATCGGCAAGGTCTTGGTGGTCATGGGCATGACGCTAGTCCGGCTACCGCCCGGTGTCGGGCTCGCCCCACAGATCCGTGATCCGGTAGCCGACCTCGGTGACCAGCCGGCGCAGCAACGGCAGTGACAACCCCACCACCGTGCCGTGGTCGCCTTCGATCCGTTCCAGGAACGGCCCGCCCAATCCGTCGATGGTGAACGATCCGGCCACCTGCAGCGGTTCGCCGGTCGCCACGTACGCCGCGATCTCGTCGTCGGTGACCTCGGCGAAGTGCACCACGGTCGCGGCGGCGGCCCCGGCGTACCCGCCGGTGGCCAGACTGGTCAGCGCGTGGCCGGTGTACAACACCCCGGACCGCCCGCGCATCCGCCGCCACCGCGCGGTCGCGTCGACGGCGTCGGCCGGCTTGCCGAGGATCTCCCCGTCGAAGTCGAGCACCGAGTCGCAGCCGAGGACCAGCAGGTCGGTGCCGTCGTCGGCGAGGTCGGGCCGGAGCCGATCGGCGACGGCGGCCATCTTGCGCCGGGCCAGCTCCAGACACAGCTCGTCGGCGCGGTCCAGCGTCACCGCCTCCTCGTCGACGCCGCTCACCAGCACCTGAGGAGTGATTCCGGCGGCCTGCAGCAGTTTGTGCCGGGCCGGGCTCGCCGAGGCGAGCACCAGACGCGGACGCAGGGAGGTAGCCACGGGTGGTCAGGCTACCGGCCGCAGCATGCGGTACCGATGATCAGTGGGGCAGCGCGGCGGCCCGCCAGGCGTCCGGGCCGAGCCGGCCGGGGAAACCCGGCGTGGGTCGGGCGCTGCGGGCCCACCGCGACGGTGCCGACCGGTCGGTGCCACTGTCGGCAATCGGACGGGTACGGGCGACGAGCACGCCCACCAGCGCCGCCAACTCCTCGGGGGTCGGGGTGCCCCGGACGATCCGCCAGGCCGGCTCCGCGTCGCTCATCGGCCGAGCGTACGTGCCGACCAGGCCGGCCGGCGAGTGGTGATCATTACTGGCGCGCTACCGTCGGCGTCAGGTTGCCACCCCGGTACCATATGACGCGCGGCTCACACCGGCCGCGTGCCGATCGTGTGGCACCCAAACCTTCCGGGTACGGTCATTTGGATGTCCGCTGTGCCCCCGCAACTAGTTGCAGACCGTTACCGGCTGGTCGAGCCGCTCGGTCAGGGCGGCATGGGCCGGGTCTGGAAGGCCCGCGACGAGGTGCTGCACCGGGACGTGGCGATCAAAGAGCTGGTGCCGCCGCCGGGCCTCACCGACCAGGAACGCCGCGAGATGCGGGAGCGCTCGCTGCGCGAGGCGCGGGCGATCGCCCGACTCAACCACACCAACGTGGTACGCGTCTTCGACGTGCTGCGCACCGACGGCGACCCGTGGATCGTGATGGAGTACGTGCCGTCCCGGTCGCTGCAGGACGTGCTCGCCCAGAACGGCCCGGTCCCGGCGACCCGGGCTGCGGAGATCGGCCTCGGCGTGCTCGGCGCGCTCCGGTCCGCCCACCTGTCCGGGGTGATGCACCGGGACGTCAAGCCCGGCAACGTACTGCTCGGCCACGACGGCCGGGTGGTGCTCACCGACTTCGGCCTGGCCACCGTGCCGGGCGACCCCAACGTCACCCGTACCGGGCTGGTGCTGGGCTCACCGGCGTACATCGCCCCGGAGCGGGCCCGGACCGGCAGCGCCGGGCCGGAAGGCGACCTGTGGTCGCTCGGCGCGACGCTGTACGCGGCCGTCGAGGGGCAGTCGCCGTACGCCCGGCAGACCGCCATCGCGACGCTCTCCGCGCTGGCCACCGAGCCGCCGCCGCCCGCCCGCCGGGCCGGCCCACTCAAGCCGGTGCTGGCCGGGCTGCTGCGCAAGGACCCGTACACCCGGATGAAGGCCGACGAGGCGGAGCGGCTGCTGACCCGCGCCGCAGGTCGCGGTCCGCGGCGCGGTCGCTCACTGCTCGACGGGGTACGCCGACCCAGCCCGTACGGCAGCCGGGAGGTCCGCCCCGGCGAGTCCCGGTCGGGGATCGTGCCCGGTCCGCGCGGCGGGGCGCCACGCACCCCGGTCCCGTCGGAGCCGGTGTCGCCGCCGCCGGTGGCCCCGTTGCCGACCGCGTTGCCGGTGGTCCCCGGCCCGGCCAAGTACGGCCCGCCGGTCACCCGGCCGACCAACTCGGCGGACCCGACCAGGGTAGTGCCGCCGACCGACCAACCCGCCGGCGCGGCGACCGCAGCTGCGGGCGCAGCCGAGACGAGTGTGTTGCCGACCAAATCCGGTGAGCCACCGTCGGAGACCACCGTGCTGCCCCAGGCAGAGCGTACCCAGGTGGTGCCGGGTCGCAAGGAGACTGCGCCGAGCCGTAAGCCGGCCGAGCGGGCACCGGCCGCCGAGCCGGTCAAGCAGCCAGCGGCCGGGCAGCCAGCGGCGGCCAAGGCGGTTGAGCAGCCGACGGCGACGAAGCAGCCGGCGGCGGCCAAGGCGGTTGAGCAGCCGACGGTCGCCGAGCCCGCCGACCGGCCACCGGTCCAGGAACAACCCGAGTCGGTGCCGGCCGCCACCGCGTCGGACCGGCGAAACTGGTCCATCCCGGCCCTGCTGCTCGACCGCGCCGCGCGGGCCGTCAGGCCCGTCACCAAGCTGCCCCGGACCTGGCTGATCAGCGGTGTGGCCGCTGTCGTCGTACTGGCGCTGCTGGTGACCGTCGCGCTGCTGGCCACCGGCGACGAGGACGAGCCCGACGGGCAGCTTGGCACCGGTCCGGCCGCCTCGGCCACGCCGTCGGCCCCGGCCTCGACCTCCGGCGCGCCGAGCGCCGAGCCGAGTGTCGAGCCGAGCGTCGAACCGAGTTCACCGGCGGCCGAGACGTCGCCCGACGTGCCGGCGGTGCCGCCGCAGAACGGCGAGTCGCCCCAGCCGCCGGACCCGCAGTCGCCGTTGCCCGACGGCTGGCGGCTGCACGAGGACCAGACCGGGTTCTCGGTGCCGGTGCCGGAAGGCTGGTCGGTCAGCCGCGAAAAAACCCGGGTGGAGTTCCGGGAGAACGGTCGACTCGGTCGCCTGATCATCATCGACCAGACCGACAACCCGAAGCCGGATCCGGTCGCCGACTGGCAGAACCAGGAGCAGACCCGGCGGGGCACCTACAACGACTACGAGCGGGTACGGATCGAAGCCGTCGACTACTTCCTCGACGCCGCCGACTGGGAGTTCCGCTACACCAGCAACCAGGGCAACCGACTGCAGGTGCGCAACCGGGGGTTCGTCACCGCACCGGACAAGGCGTACTCCATCTACTGGTCGACCACGGCCGAACGCTGGCAGCAGGACCTGGTCTACTTCGAGCTGATGGCGAGCAGATTCCAGCCCGCCGGGAGCTGAGCCACGACTCACCCGCATGAACTTCCGATCTTCCGGGTACAACCGGAGCGCGACGGAAGGAGAGTGCGACATGGTCAACCGTCGACGGATCGCCAAACCGAGCGTGGCACTGTGGATGCTGGTGGCCCTGGCCGACGCGGCCCTGCTGGTCGCCAGCGTCGGTCTGATACCCGTACTGCTGGTGCTGTCCGGCGGTGCGGCCGTGACGGTCGCCGCCGTGGCCGCGTACCGCGTGACCGTCAGTGACCGGGCCGGCGCCGAACCTACGGTCCTGCCTGCCGGCGGACGGTGGTCTGGTGGGCGTAGCGAGCGGTGAGTAGGCTCGCTGGCTGTGTCGATCACCGGGCTGACGGAAATGTGGGACCGCCTTTTCACGGCCCAGACCGACCCGCCGCCACTGCTCGTGCTCATCACCGCCGCCGTAGCGCTCGTCGCGGTGCTCACCCGGCTGCCCTGGCGGATCGGCCGCAACGCGATCACCATCGCCCACGAAGGCGGGCACGCGCTGATCGCCCTGCTCACCGGCCGCAAGCTCAAGGGGATCCGGCTGCACTCGGACACCTCCGGGCTGACCCTGTCCGCCGGTCGGCCGACCGGGCTGGGCATGATCCTCACCCTGCTGGCGGGCTACGTCGCGCCGTCGTTGGTCGGGTTGGCCGGGGGCCTGCTGCTCGGCGGCAACCGGATCACCCTGCTGCTCTGGATCGCCGTGGCGCTGCTGCTCGCCATGCTGGTGATGATCCGCAATCTCTTCGGGATCGTGTCCATCCTGGTCACCGGCGGTGTGGTCTTCGCCGTCTCGTGGTTCACCGGCCCGGACGTGCAGGCCGCGTTCGCGTACACCGGGGTGTGGTTCCTGCTGATCGGCGGGGTGCGGCCGGTCGGTGAGCTGCAGCGGCTGCGGGCCCAGGGCCGCTCGCCGGAGTCGGACGCCGACCAGCTCGCCTGGCTGACCCGGGTGCCCGGCCTGGTCTGGGTGGGGTTCTTCGGCCTGATCAACCTCGCCGCGCTGTTCATCGGAGCACTGCTGCTCGCCAGCCCGTGGCTGGCCGACCTGGAGCTGCCGACGCCGCCGGGCGGGTGACCCGTACCGCTGCGACTGGTACCCCTGCGACCCGTACCGGTCAGAGCGGGATGTTGCCGTGCTTCTTCGGCGGCAGGGTCTCCCGCTTGCCGCGCAGCATCCGCAGCCCGCGCGCCACCTGCACCCGGGTCTGCGACGGTGCGATGACCGAGTCGACGTAGCCGCGCTCGGCGGCGACGTACGGGTTGGCCAGCCGCTCCTCGTACTCGGCGATCCGCTGCGCCCGGGCCGCCGCCGGGTCGTCGGCGGCGGCCAGCTCGGCGCGGTAGAGGATGTTCACCGCGCCCTGTGCGCCCATCACCGCGATCTGCGCGGTCGGCCAGGCGAAGTTCAGGTCCGCGCCGAGATGCTTCGACCCCATCACGTCGTACGCGCCGCCGTACGCCTTGCGGGTGATGACGGTGACCTTCGGGACGGTCGCCTCGGCGTACGCGTAGATCAGCTTCGCGCCGCGCCGGATGATGCCGTCCCACTCCTGGTCCGTGCCCGGCAGGAAACCGGGCACGTCGACGAAGGTCAGCACCGGGACGTTGAACGCGTCGCAGGTGCGCACGAACCGGGCGGCCTTCTCCGAGGCCCCGATGTCCAGGCAGCCGGCGAAGTGCATCGGCTGGTTGGCGACCACCCCGACCGGCCGGCCCTCGATGCGGCCGAAGCCGACCACGATGTTCTGCGCGTACAGCGGCTGGACCTCCAGGAACTCGCCGTCGTCCAGGACGTGTTCGATCACCCGGTGCATGTCGTACGGGTGGTTGGCCGAGTCGGGGACGATGGTGTCCAGCTCACGGTCGGTGTCGGTGACTGCCGGCTCCGCCTCGGTCGGCAACATCGGCGGTTCGTCCAGGTTGTTGCTCGGCAGGTACGCCAGCAGCGCCTTGACGTAGTCGACGGCGTCCTCTTCGTCGGTCGCCAGATAGTGGGCGTTTCCGCTGGTGGCGTTGTGGGTGCGGGCGCCACCGAGCTCCTCCATGCCGACGTCCTCGCCGGTGACCGTCTTGATCACGTCCGGGCCGGTGATGAACATGTGCGACGTCTGGTCGACCATGATGGTGAAGTCGGTGACCGCCGGGGAGTACACCGCACCACCCGCGCACGGCCCCATCACCAGGGAGATCTGCGGGATGACGCCCGAGGCGCGGACGTTGCGGAAGAAGATGTCGCCGTACAGGCCGAGGCTGACCACGCCCTCCTGGATGCGCGCGCCGCCGGAGTCGTTGATCCCGATCACCGGGCAGCCGATCTTCATCGCCAGGTCCATCACCTTGACGATCTTCTCGCCGAAGACCTCGCCGAGCGAGCCGCCGAAGACGGTGAAGTCCTGCGCGAAGACGCACACCTGCCGGCCGTCGACGGTGCCGTAACCGGTCACCACCCCGTCGCCGTACGGGCGGGTGCGCTCCAGCCCGAAGTTGGTCGACCGGTGCCGGGCCAGCTCGTCCAGCTCGACAAAGGAACCCTCGTCGAGCAGCATCGCGATCCGTTCCCGGGCGGTCTTCTTCCCCCGGGCATGCTGTTTCTCGACCGCGCGGGCCGAGCCGGCATGCACCGCCTCGTCGACCCGGCGCTCCAGGTCCGCCAGCTTGCCGGCGGTGCTGTGGAGGTCGGTTCCGGTCCCGGACTGCTCGCTCGTCACGCCCACACCGCGGATGCTATCGACGTCGCGACCGCCGGTCAGGGGCCGACGGTGTGCGGTTTCCCTCAGTACGCCGTCGTCGGGCCGGCCCCGGCCCGGGTCGATCGACCCCGGGACGACGTTTCCTGCCTGTTGCCCGATTCGTTACCACCACGTGACAGTGTTGGGAGTTGCGCTGATCGCGTCCGGTCTGACGGTGCTGCTGGTGATGCGGCGGACGCTCTGGCCGGCGCGGGCGGCCACCGTCGGCAGCCGCAGGGCCGGAAGTCTGGACGCCGCGCCGCATCGGCGCCGTCGAGGGCGGGGGCGACGTCGGGCCACCCGCACCGGGCTGTTCCGTCGCCGGGCGACGCCCGGTGGACGCCACACGGTCGGCGTGACCGTGCCGCGCCAACGTCGGGGTGGTCGACCCGCCGTCGTGCTGCCGGAGCCGCCGGTGGCCGCTGTGCCGCCCGTCGTCGTGCCGCCGGTTGCCGCGCCGCCGGCTGCTGCTGACGAGGATTTCGACTGGTTCGACCGGCCGACGGACGCCTACGCACAACCCGTACGAGCGTCGGACCGGGCCGTTCCCACGTCGGACTCGTCCGTCCCCGCGTTGGATCCGCCGGCAGCGGTGCCGGTGGTCGGTACGACCGTCACCGGGCACCCGTACCGTGGCGTGGCACCGGTGCCGCAGCGGTACAACCAGTGGCAGTGAGCCGCCGTAGGGTGGGCGGATGGCCGGCTCACCGTACACCGATCTGGACCGTCCGCCGTTGGACGAGCGTGGGCTGCGTCGCGCGCTGATCGTTACCGACGGCCTGTGGACCGACGTGCAGGTCCGGGCGCAGACCGGTTCCACCAACGCGGACGTGCTCGCCGCCGCGCGAGCCGGTGCCACCGAAGGGCTGGTGATCGCGGCGGAGCAGCAGCACGCCGGGCGCGGGCGGCTCGGCCGCGACTGGACCTCGCCGCCGCGGGCCGGCCTCGCCGTCAGCGTGCTGCTGCAGCCGGCGGCGGCTCGGCCCGCCCGGTCGTGGCCGGCGGTGCCGGGGTCCCGGTACGGCTGGCTACCGCTGCTGGCCGGCGTCGCGCTGGCCGAAGCGGTGGCCCGGCTCGCCGAGTTGCCAGCCGGGTTGAAATGGCCCAACGATCTGTTGATCGACGAGGCGAAGTGCGCCGGGATCCTCGCCGAGGCGGCCCCGGACGGGGCGGCCGGCCCGGCCGTGGTGCTGGGCATCGGGCTCAACGTGACGCTGCGCGTCGACGAGCTGCCGCCGTCCGGCAGTGGCCTGCGGGCCACCTCGCTGCAGCTGGCCGGAGCGGCGGCGACCGACCGGGACCCGTTGCTGCGGGCCGTGCTGCGCGGGGTGGCCGACTGGTACGGGCGGTGGCGGGCCGCCGGTGGCGACCCGGTCGAGTCCGGTCTGCGGGCGGCGTACCTGCGGCACTGTGTGACGGTGGGCCGGCAGGTGCGGGTCTCGTTGCCGTCCGGCACGGCGCACACCGGGCTGGCCGACACGGTCGACGAGGACGGTCGCCTGGTGGTCCGCACGGCCGGCGGCGAACTGGCGGTCGCGGCAGGGGACGTGGTGCACGTGCGGTCCGGCGACGCGCCAGGAAACGGTACGCCCGGTTGACCGTACGGGTGGCGGTCAACCGCTACGGTCACCCCGGCGGCCGGTGTACGGACCGCCGGCCGGGTCCCCCGCCCGGCCCGGGCTAGGAGGTTGCCGTGGCATTTCCCGAAGACATGCTCACCGCGGACGAGCATGTCGTGTTGCACCTGCACCCGCACTGGAAGGCGCTGGTCCGGCCGGTGGCGGTGACGGTGCTGGCGGTCGCCGCCGTGGTGGCCGGGTTCCTGCTGCTGCCGGAGAGCACCGCAGCCACCGTCGTGTGGTACGTGATTCTCGCGCTTGCGCTGGTCGCGGTGCTCTGGTTCGCCGTCCGGCCGTTCGCGGTCTGGCGCAGTACGCACTACGTGTTCACCAACGAGCGGGTGGTGCTGCAGCACGGGGTGTTCTCCCGGGAGCGCCGGGACATCCCGTTGAACCGGGTCAACGACCACTCCATGACGCAGCGGTTCAGCGAGCGGCTGCTCGGCTGCGGGACGTTGACCATCGAGTCCGCCGGTGAACGCGGGCAGACCGTGCTGCCCGACCTTCCGGGGGTCAGTCAGGTGCAGACGCAGCTCTACGAGCTGGTCGAGGCGCACCACGATCTGCACAGCCTGGGCGACGGTGAGCTGCGGGAAATTCTCGACGAGGCACGCACCGGGCCGGACCAGCCGGCCCCGGCGCGACCGGACAACGCTTCGCCCGGCCGCTGACCGGGCGACGGCTGGCCAGCACTGCCGAGCGGGCCTGGCAGTGCTGGCCAGCCGGGTCAGGTCGTCGGCCCGGCGCCGCGTAGCGCGAACCAGCCACGGAACCGGGTGCGCAGCACCTCGCGCTCCGGCCGGTCGTAGGTGTCGAGCCGGGTCAACGACCCCAGCAGGGTGACCGTGCCCAGGCCGGGCCGGGCGTCGGACAGCTTCCTGGTGAGCACGTCCAGCCGCCCGGCGAGCCGGTCACCGGCGTACACCGGGGCCAGCCAGCGCAGCTCCTCCAGGCCGGGGGAGGTGTCGGCGGCGGCCCGGGACAGCACCGCGTCCACGTACGCCCGCATGAACAGGCTGACGGTGAAGAATCCGCTGGCGATCACGGTGCCGTACGGGCTGGTCTGGGCGAGGTCCGGCTCGACGTGGTACCACTGCGGGTCGAAGCGTTCGGCGAAGCTGACCATTTCGACGCCGTCCACGGTGGTGATGCCGAGGTCGAAGGAACCGCCCGGGGCGAGATCCTCGAAGAACAGGTCGGCGTCAGCACCGGTGCCGGAGCGCACGGTCGTCGGTCAGCGCCTGGCCGGGCGGGTCGCTGCGGCGATCTCCGCGTCCAGTTCGGCGGTGATCTTCGCGTCGAGCTCGGCGGCGAGTTCGGCGTCGAGCTGGTCGGCCAGAGGTGCCGTGCTGTCCGGGGCCTGCGTCGACTGGCCGGTCGGTGGCTGCCCGTCCCGCTGGATCTGCTGCGGGACCGGGCCACCCGCCGCCGGTTCGGTCCCGGCCCCGGGCTCGACCCCGGTGGTGGGGCTGGTCCCGGTGGTCGGGTGGGCGGCGGGTGCCGGGCGGAAGACGAACGTGCGGTACGCCCAGAAGCGGAAGATGGTGCCGAGCACCAGTCCGATGATCTTGACGATGTTCAGGGCCAGCAGCCCGCTGATGCCGAAGCCGTACTTGGCCAGCCCCAGCACCCCGACCTCGATCGCCAGGCCGGTCAGGTTGAACAGGAAGAACAGTACGTACTCCCGCCGGATGGCCGACTTCGGCCGGTCCCGGTAGGTCCAGTGGCGGTTCATGAAGTACGAGCTGGTGGTCGCCACCAGCGCGGCGACGACGGTCGCCTTCAGCTGACCGTCGGCGAGCACGGTCAGTGCCAGAGCGTTGAACACCGCGAAGTTGACCGCGGTGTTGATGCCACCGACGGTGCCGAACTTCAGCGCCTCGCGGATGAACCTCTGCCAGCGCTCGGGCAGAAGGCGAAGTATTCGCATCAGATCACCATACGGCAGGTCGACGGGCCGTTCGGGTTGACTGGCGGGTAGGGCGGCACCGGGTGGGGCTAGTCACGGTCGCTGGCGGCGGCCGCCACCACGGCGGGTGCCGCGACGGTGAACACGAACCTGCGGTACGCCCAGAACCGGAACAGGGTGCCGACCGCCACGCCGACGATGTTGGCCGCGATGTTGTCGGCGAGCAGTGTCTGGAACACCCCCGGCCAGATGCTGCCCAGCCCGTAGTGGCTGATCCCCAGGCAGGCCAGGCCGATGCCCAGGCCCACGGCGTTGAAGAAGAAATAGAGGCCGTACTCGCGGGCCAGCCCGGACCTGACCGAGTGCCGCCAGGTCCAGAAGCGGTTGCCCACGAAGGCCACCGAGGCAGCGATCACCGTCGACAGCGTCTTCGCGCTGAGCGGGCCCATCCCGAGCACGCCTGAAGCGATGTTGAACAGGGTGATGTCGACGATGAAGGCGATCCCGCCGACCACCCCGAACTTGCCGATCTCGCGGACCAGCAGACCGAACCGGTCCCGGAGCCGGCGGATCAACCCCGGACTGGAGGCGGGCGCGGACGGCTCGCCGGCGGCGTGGACGGGCACGTGGTCGAGCGTAGCGGGTTCCCGCCCGCCGATGTGTCGGCACCGCCCGAGTTTCCGGCCGCGCCACGCTTTCGCCACCCGAGTCGTGAACACGAAGAGTGACTGAGGTTGGGGTTGGTCGAGCGCCGGAAGATCTTGCGTACAACTGCGCGTGAGAGCGAGAAACAGCTCGTCAGATTGCATGCGTCGACAACTTGTGCACTTCTTCACAAGCTCCTCGGCTGCCCTGAACGATCAATCGGTTTACCCTGAGTCCAACTCCCGGACTTGTATCCCGGCGGGTGGGCCCGACCATCCGCCGGTGCCGTGCACTCCAGGAACGAGGTCAGCGCCGACCACGAGGAGATCGCCATGACTGCAACGGCCACCGCGTCCGTACCGTCGAACGTCCCCGGCCCCGCCCCGACCAGCCACGCCCGCCTGCTCGACTGGGTCCGTCAGATCGCCAACCTCACCACACCGGACCGGGTCGTCTGGGCCGACGGTTCGCTCGCCGAATGGCACCGGCTCACCGACGAACTCGTCGACTCCGGCACCCTGGTCCGGCTGGACAGCGAACGCCGTCCCAACTCGTTCTGGGCCCGCACCGACCCGACCGACGTGGCCCGGGTCGAGGAACGTACCTTCATCTGCTCACCCGACGAGTCCGACGCCGGACCGACCAACAACTGGGTGGACCCCGCCGAGATGAAGCGGGTGATGACCGAGCTGTACCGGGGGTGCATGCGCGGCCGGACCATGTACGTGGTCCCGTTCTGCATGGGCCCGTTGGACGCCCCGGAGCCGATGTTCGGGGTGGAGATCACCGACAGCGCGTACGTCGTCGCCTCGATGCGCATCATGACCCGGATGGGCGCCGAGGTGCTCGCCGCGATGGGCGACGACGCCGCGTTCGTACCGGCCCTGCACTCGGTCGGCGCACCGCTGGAGCCGGGGCAGGCAGACGTGCCGTGGCCGGCCAACGAGACCAAGTACATCTCGCACTTCCCGCAGACCCGGGAGATCTGGTCGTACGGATCCGGCTACGGCGGCAACTCGCTGCTCGGCAAGAAGTGCTACGCGCTGCGAATCGCCAGCGTGATGGCCCGCGACGAGGGCTGGCTGGCCGAACACATGCTGATCCTCAAGCTGACCGCGCCGGACGGGCGGGTCCGCTACGTCGCCGGCGCGTTCCCGTCCGCCTGCGGCAAGACCAATCTGGCCATGCTGGAGCCGACCATCCCCGGTTGGAAGGTCGAGACCATCGGCGACGACATCGCCTGGATGCGGTTCGGCGACGACGGCCGGCTGTACGCGGTCAACCCCGAGTACGGGCTCTTCGGCGTCGCACCCGGCACCGACTGGCGGACCAACGCCAACGCGATGCGGACCCTCGACCGGGGCAACTCCATCTTCACCAACGTCGCGCTGACCGACGACCGCGACGTGTGGTGGGAGGGGATGGGCGAGCCACCGGCGCACCTGACCGACTGGCGGGGCGAGGACTGGAACCCCGACCGGGGCACCGACGCCGCCCACCCGAACAGCCGGTTCTGCACCCCGATCACCCAGTGCCCGATCCTGGCCGACGAGTACCACGACCCGCGCGGCGTACCGATCGACGCGATCCTGTTCGGCGGCCGGCGACGCACCACGGTGCCGCTGGTCACCGAGGCCCGCGACTGGGTGCACGGCGTCTACCTGGGCGCCACCCTCTCCTCGGAGACGACCGCTGCGGCGGCCGGCAAGGTCGGGGTGGTCCGGCGGGATCCGATGGCGATGCTGCCGTTCATCGGCTACCACGCCGGTGACTACTTCCGGCACTGGATCGAAATGGGCAAGGGCACTGACGGCGACGCCGCCAAGCTGCCCCGGATCTTCTACGTCAACTGGTTCCGCCGCGACGACGACGGCCGGTTCCTCTGGCCCGGCTTCGGGGAGAACTCCCGAGTGCTCAAATGGATCGTCGAGCGGCTGGACGGCACCGGCGCGGCGGTGGAGACCCCGATCGGCAACGTACCGACCGTCGACGCGCTCGACCTGTCCGGCCTGGACGCCGACCCGGCCGACGTGGCCGCCGCGCTCGCCGTCGACCCGGCGCAGTGGCGCGCGGAGCTGCCGCAGATCACCGAATGGTTCGAGCGGTTCGGCGACAAACTGCCCGGGGTGCTCTGGGCGGAGCTGGACGCACTACGGGCCCGGTTGGTCGCCGCCGACTGACCGTTGGATAGCCTGCGCCGGTGGCGGCAGTCGATCCCGGCGCGGGCCGCGCCGGACCGGTCCGCCCGGCAGCGCTCCGCCTGCCGCCGCCGGTCCGCCGGCTGGTCGGGTTGCTCGCCGTCACCGCCGCTGCCACCGTCGTGGTCGACCTGCTCAACTGGTGGTACGCCCCGGAGCGGGACGTCGGTGTGGCGGTCCGCTCCGGCTGGGCGCTGCTGCGGGCGTTCGGGTTCCTGGTCCTGATCCGGCAGGTACGCCGGGGTCGGGCCGGGGCCCGACCGTTCGGGCTGATCCTGGCGGTCACCACCGTCTTCGCGCTCGGCCGGCTGGTGGTGCCGCGCTCCGGCGTACCGCCGCTGCCCGGGGTGGTCGGGTTCGCCCTGCTGGCCGGGCTCTGCCTGGCCGTGGTGTGGCTGCTGTACCGGTCCCCGGCGGTCGGTGCGCAGCTGACCCGACACCCGGCCCGGCTGGTCCGCGCCGGCCGGCGGCTGACCTGGCGCGAGGCCCCGCCCCGGCGGCCGCCGGTCGCCGCCTGGCTGCTCGTCGCCCGGGTCTCGGCCTTCACCTACCCACCGTTGATGCTGGTGCCGGCGCTGGTCTCGATCGGGGTGCTGCTCGACGGCCGGCTGGTCGCCACCCCGGCGGTGGTGGCCTGGATCGCGGTCGCCACCGCCACCAGCTGGCTGGTGCTGCTGGTGTCGTTCTTCATGCTGCGCGGCCGACGCTGGGCACGCTGGCTGCTGGTCCTGGTCAGCCTCGGGGTGCTCGCCGTCGACCTGCCGCTGTGCTGGTGGCTGCTCGGCGTGGACGGTCTGGTCCGCGACGGCGCGCCGCTGGTGGTGGCGGTGGCGCTGGCCTTCTACGGTGTGTGGCGGGCCGGTCGCGTCGAGCGTGGCCGGGAGGCGGGCAGCGCCGAGCCCGGCCGGGGGAGCGTCGGTGCCGAGCCCGGCCGGACGGCAGCCGGCACCGAACCGGCCTGACGGGAGGTCCAGGTGGACGGTACGTCGGTCGTCGACGTCGCGGTGGTCGGTGCCGGGCCGGCCGGTGCCGCCGCCGCGATCGCCGCCCGCCGGGCCGGTGCCCGGGTGCTGCTGCTGGACCGGGCCGATTTTCCCCGCGACAAGCCGTGCGGCGACGGCATCGCACCGCACGCCCTCGACGTGCTGGCCGGGCTGGCCGTGCCCGACCCGGTCGACGGGTTCGCCCCGGTCGGCCGGCTCCGGTTGGTCGCCCCGCACGGCGGGCAGGTCGCCGCCGAGCTGGTTCGTCCGGCGTACACGGTGCCCCGGGCCGTCTTCGACGCCCGGCTGGTCGCCGCCGCGGTCGCCGCCGGCGTGCGGCTGCGGCGGCACACCGTACGGCGGGTCACGGTCCGCGACGACCTGGTGCTGCTCGACGGCGAGATCGCGGCGCGGGCGGTGGTCGGCGCGGACGGCGCGGGATCGGTGGTACGCCGGGCGTTGGGCCACGGCGCCAACCCGGACGGACATCTGGCCCTGGCGATTCGCGGCTACGCGCCGGTCGGGGCCGTCACCGGCCCCGGCGAACAGCGGATCGTCACCACGGCGGCTGGTTGGCCGGCGTACGCCTGGGCTTTTCCGATCGGTGACGGGCGGGCGAACATCGGGTACGGGGAGGTGCTGCGCGGCCGGCCGTTGACCCGGGCCCGGCTGCTGGACCGGCTGTGCGCGCTGCTGCCCGGCACCGACCTGGCGCAGGTCACCGATCTGCGGGCGCATCATCTACCGCTGTCCACCCGGCGGCCGCCGGTGGGTGCGGGTCGGCTGGTGCTGGCTGGCGACGCGCTGTCGCTGATCAACCCGTTCACCGGCGAGGGCATCTTCTACGCGGTGCTGTCCGGTGCGCTGGCCGGTGCGGCGGCGGCCGGTACGCCGGCGCTCGCCGCCCGCCGCTACCGGCAGGCGCTGCGCCGACGCCTCGGTGGGCACCTGCGGCACAGCGCCCTCGGCGCCTGGCTGGCCCGGCGGCCGACGACGGTGGACGCCGCCGTCGCGGCGGCGGCGCGGGACCGGCGCGTCTTCGACACCATCGTCGAACTCGGTCTCGGCGACGGCCGGCTGGACGCGGTCACGGTGCGCCGGCTCGCCGCACAACTGACGATCCGCCGGGCGGCCGATACCGCGCGACGGCGCTCCGGTCGCTAGTCTGCTTCTGATGACTCTGCGGGAGCTGCTCTACTCGGTCTATGAGCGACGGCTCATGGCGAGACTGGCGGGCAAGCCGGTGCCCGGCCACGTGGGCGTGATGTGCGACGGTAACCGCCGGTGGGCCCGGGAGATGGGGTTCGTGGATCCCAACGACGGGCACCGGGTCGGCGCAGCGAAGATCAAACATCTGTTGAACTGGTGTGACCAGGCCGGTATCGGTCACGTCACGCTGTACCTGCTGGCCACCGACAACCTGCGTCGGCCGGCCCGCGAGCTGGATCCGCTGCTGAGCATCATCGAGGATCTGGTCACCGAGCTGGCCGAGGAGGGCAACCCCTGGCGGCTGCGCATCGTCGGTGCGCTGGACCTGCTGCCGAATTCCACCGCGACGGCGTTGAAGGCCGCGCAGGAGCGTACCCAGACCCGGTCCGAGGGCGCGCAGGTGAACATCGCGGTCGGCTACGGTGGCCGCCGGGAGATCGCCGACGCGGTCCGCTCGCTGTTGCACGAGCACGCCAGGTCCGGCGGCACCCTGGAGGAGCTGGCCGAGGTGCTCGACGTCGACCACATCGCCGAGCATCTCTACACCCGCGGCCAGCCGGACCCGGACCTGGTCATCCGGACCAGCGGTGAGCAGCGACTCTCCGGCTTCCTGCTGTGGCAGTCGGCGCACTCGGAGTTCTACTTCTGCGACGTGAACTGGCCCGACTTCCGTCGGGTGGACTTCCTGCGGGCGTTGCGGTCGTACGCGAACCGGCAACGCCGGTACGGCGCCTGACGACCGGCCCCCGGGGCCGTCCCGCCGGGTGGCGTCAGTCCAGGGCGTGCACGGCGGAGGTCAGGAAGTCGCCGAGCGCTTCCGGCGAGTCGATGGTGAGGTCGGCGGCCGCTGACACATCGTGCCCGGTCTCGGCGTTGGCCACCGCCACGCAGACGCCGAAGAAGTCAGGGTTGGCGCTGGCGTGTGCCCGGAGAGCGGCGAACGCCTTGATGTCGGAGACGTCGTCACCGAAGTACCAGGCGCAGCCGGCGGTGCCGACCGCGTCGCCGATGACCATGCCTTTGTCCCGGTCGACCGGCGGCTTGATCTCGATCACCATCCGCCCGCTCTGCACCCGCAGGCCGAGCTGTTCGGCCTGGGCCTGCCCCCACGATTCGACGGTCTCGGCGAGCTCGGGCGCGGTCCGGTAGTGCAGCGCGACGGACAGCCGTTTGTACTCGACCAGTGCGCCGGCGGGCAGCTCGGCGCGGGCCCGGTCGGCCAGCTCCTGCATCGCCGGGACCCAGGGCAGCGCGGCCGGCTCGGTGACCGTCGGTCCGGATCCGTGGCTGTGCTCCAGCCCGTACAGCCCGTACAGGTCGACCTCGCTGATCGTGGCGAACTGGGCTCGGAGGAAGTCGACCGGTCGGGCCGACACGATCGCTATCCGCTGCACCACCCCGGCGAGTGACTCGATCGCCGCCAGCACCTTGGGCGCGGGCTGCACCGACGTGGGATCGTCACCGACCGGGGCGAGGGTGCCGTCGAAGTCGAAGAACAGCACGCACCGGTCGGCGCGATCGATGGTGGCTCGCCATGCCTGCTCCGCGGTCAGCGGACGGGCCAAGCGCTGGTTTCCTACCTCGAACGGCCGCACGGGCGTCAGCGTACCTGCTGCCGCCGCAGGTGCCAGACCTCTCGGCGGATGAACGTTCGGGGACGTCGGCGCTGGTGACTACGGTCCGCGAACCACCCGGCGGGTCAGTCGTCACCGCCGCTCATCAGTCGCCGACCGTGCATCCGCGGTGGAAATTGCACGACTGCCGCGTCGTGTTGCTGCCCCTGCCGGAGCAAATAGCCCTCGACGAAGCCGGAGTTGCGGTCTGCGACGTGTGAATCGACTTCATTGAGCCGGGCGACGAGGAATTCGGTGAGCGCGGTCAGCCGTCCCTGCTGTCGGTCGTTGAGGTGCGCGATGACCGCCACCAGCGTGGCGACGGACGCGCAGGCGATGACGAACAGGTTCACCACCGCTGGCACCTCGCCGCTACTCAGGACGGCGACCACGATATTCGTGGTGCCGTAAAGCGTGATCGCGACGGCCGCGATCACGACTGCCGACCATTTGAGGGTCATCGGGTATCGACCCTCCCTCCTGTCCCGCAGGGCTGTGTCCGGGCTGTGTCCGGCCTTGTCCCGTCCCCCGTGGATGACGAGCCCAAGCAGTACGGAGAGGAACGCTATCGTGACTCAGCGTGCAAGTGGGACAGAACTGGGCCGCTTGATCGGCTTTCTTTCGCCATCTGAGAACTACCCTGCCCGCTTGGGTCCTTTGCGAGGTTCGGCCGGCAGTGGGGGTCGGTAGGCGAGATAGCGGATCGTCTCCCTGATGTGAAATTTCTCCGCATCTGAAACGTTTGGGTCGACCAGCCGGCGGAGCAGTGCCTCCACGTCCGGGTCCATCGGCGGTGCCGAGGGTGCGGGCCGGGCGCTGGTGGCGCGGTCCCAGCCGAGGACGCCGAACGCGATCGTCGGGCTGATCCCCAGTCCCTCGCAGAACGAGACCACCCGCTCGGCCTCTGGATCACTGGACCACTCGCCGCGTACCCACCGGTTGATGGTCTGGCGGGACACGCCGGTGCGTCGGGAGACCTCCGAGCCGGTCCAGGCGCGGGTCGCGCGCGCGTCGGCGAGCGCCTTGCGTACGAAGGCGGCGAAGGCGATCTTCCGCGCGGCGGAGCTGTCCGGCACCGGCCGACGGTACGGCGAATCACCGCTTTTCCTGGGGGCAGGAAGCCTTCTGTACTGCGTTTGTGACAGAGCTTTGTGAATCTCTGTCGGGAAATCTTCCCTTGTCACGAGGGGTGCCACGGGTGCAGTCTAAGGACGAAGTGGGGTGGCGCTAATCACCCGAAAAGACGATGCTGTCACTTGCGCGTGACGCTTTACTCTACGTCACGTGCTTGAGACGCTGAGTGAGTGGAGTTGTCGCTTACACGTGACGGAGACGGTGCGGTGACCGAACTCGCGACCCGGGCCCAGGCCTTCGGCCTGATCGCGGACGCCGTCGCCGGCGGCTTGACCGCGCCGTGGCGGCTGTACCTGGCCCGGGGGTGTCGTCACCTGTCGCTCAATGTGGGGGACCGATCCGAGTGGAACGCGTGGCGGGCGCACCTCGGCTGTCCGGAGTTGAGTGTGCGGGTCTACGACGCCGGAGGGGAGATCCGGCGGGCCTCGGTGGCCGAGGTGGTGCTGGGCGGTTGCCGGATCAGCGTCGAACTGGTCGAAGAGGTGAGGACCGACGACATCGATCGGCTGCTCACCGACGACCCGACGTCGTTCGAGTCGGAGGAGACATGATCCCAGAGATCGGGGCGACCGGATGAGCTCGTTCTTCGCGGTCTTCCTGGTGTTGCTGCTGGCCTCGGCCAGTTACGCCGCCGGCCGGCTGCACGGCCAGCTCAGCTACCGGATCGGCTACCGGTTCGGCTACCGGCAGGGGTACTTCGACGGTGACCGCGGGGCGTGGACCCGGCGGCGCCGGGAGACCCGGGCCGCGATCGCGTCGGTGCTGCCGGAACCAGCCCGTCCGGAGACCCGTCCGGTGGCCACCGGAGTCGACCTGGCGGTCCGTCCGGTGGCCCGTCCGGTGGCTGCCGGAGTCGACCTGGCGGTCCGTCCGGGCACCACCTACACCGGCGCGGCCTTCGTCGGTGGGCCTGACCTCGGTGGGCCAGGCCTTGGCGGGCCTGGCCTCGGTGGGACCGGTGGCCGGCACTCGACGGAACTGCTGGCCGGCCGACATCCCTGACCGGCCGCGGCCGCAGCCATCCGGCCGCAGCGATGAGCTTTCCCCGAGTGCGGTGTCGTGTTGAGGCGGACGCGACACCGCCTGGGAACCCCGGCGTCACCGCGCCGGAGTTCCTCCCGGCCGGGATGCGTGCAGGGGGTGCGCATCCCGGCCGGCCGCCTGCGCGACTCGGATGTGTCCGTCGCGTGACCGGAGTGTGTCGGACCTGGGTACGGATCGCCATTTGCCCCGCTCACCTCCGGTGTGTGGGCCGAAGATCGGCTCTGACGCCTAGCCGAGGTCGGGATCCGGCGGCTAGCGTCTAGTCATGGTCCGGGGTCGTCCCGGGCCAGCCGGACGGTCCGGACCTGCAGTCGCATGGGTTCCGCATCCGACCCGTGCCTTCGGGCCCCGGTGGAGCCGGATCGCGGGCGGATCGGGTGCACGCCCGACGGAGCAGGCCTGTGACGAGTCGACGTACCACCCCCCGGGCCGATCAGAGCCCGACCGCCGCCGCTGTCCCGTCCAGCCGTAGCCGGACCCGCCGAGCCCCGGACGCCGCCGCGTCCGAGTCGGCCGACCGGTCCGCCGGCCCAGCCCAACCGGAGCCGCCAATCACCGCCCGCGCGTACGTCCTGGACACCTCGGTCCTGCTGTCCGACCCGGGGGCGTTCCACCGGTTCGCCGAGCACGAGGTGGTGATCCCGCTGGTGGTGATCTCCGAGCTGGAAGGCAAGCGGCACCATCCGGAGCTCGGCTGGTTCGCCAGGCAGTCCCTGCGGATGCTGGACGAACTCCGGGTCCGCCACGGCCGGTTGGACCAGCCGGTGCCGGCCAACGAGTCGGGCGGCACGTTGCGGGTCGAGCTCAACCACGCCGACACCGACGTACTGCCGCCGGGGTTCCGCAACGAGTCCAACGACACCCGGATCCTGTCGGTCGCGCTCAGCATGGGCGCGGAGGGCCGGGACGTGGTGCTGGTCAGCAAGGACATGCCGCTACGGGTCAAGGCCGCCTCGGTCGGTCTGGTCGCCGACGAGTACCGGCACGGCCAGGCCAGCGACCCGACCTGGACCGGAATGGCCGAGCTGGAGTCCACCGACGAGCAGGTCAAGCAGTTGTACGCGGGCGAGGCCGTCGACCTGGACAGCGCCGCCGGGCTGCCCTGCCACACCGGCCTGGTGCTGCACGGCACCGGCGGCGCCGCGCTCGGCCGGGTGATGGCCGACAAGACGGTACGGCTGGTCCGCGGCGACCGGGAAGCGTTCGGGCTGCGTGGTCGCTCCGCCGAGCAGCGGATCGCGTTGGACCTGCTGCTCGACGAGTCGATCGGGATCGTCTCGCTGGGCGGTCGGGCCGGCACCGGCAAGTCGGCGCTGGCGCTGTGCGCCGGGCTGGAAGCGGTGATGGAACGGCGCCGGCACAAGAAGGTCGTCGTCTTCCGTCCGCTGTACGCCGTCGGCGGTCAGGAGCTCGGTTACCTGCCCGGGTCCGAGTCGGAGAAGATGTCGCCGTGGGCCCAGGCGGTCTTCGACACCCTCGGTGCGGTGGTGCACGAGAACGTGATGGAGGAGGTGCTCGCCCGCGGCATGCTGGAGGTGCTGCCGCTGACCCACATCCGGGGTCGCAGCCTGCACGACGCCTTCGTGATCGTGGACGAGGCCCAGTCGTTGGAACGCAACGTCCTGCTCACCGTGCTGTCCCGGATCGGACAGGGCTCCCGGGTGGTGCTCACCCACGACGTCGCGCAGCGGGACAACCTGCGGGTGGGTCGGCACGACGGGGTGACCGCGGTGATCGAGGCACTGAAGGGGCATCCGCTGTTCGCCCATGTCACGCTGACCCGTTCGGAGCGTTCTCCCATCGCCGAAATGGTTACTGATCTGTTGGAGGACATCCCGCGCTGACCTCGCCCGGTGTGGGGCTATGCCCCACTTTAGGGTGAAAATTAGCGTGACCAGTATCACATTCAAAGTCCCGCGTTTCCCAATGGCCTCACCGTGAGCGATGGTGGTCGACGAGCGCGCGCACCGGCGACGACCGATATCCGGGTCGTCGGTGGTGGTGCGTCAGCCGACCACCATCGCGGCCGGCCGACGCGCGACCCACCCGGTCGGGCGCTCACGGCGTGCCCGAACCAGCCGCACCGCCGCACCGCACGTGACGGTCGCGCCGCACCTGGCAGCGGCCGCCGCGAGCCGGCCGTTCAGTCGGCCGGCCACGCGGGCGCGAGCGGTGCCGACCGGTCCGGCCCGCCGTGCCCTTGCCCCCGACGAAGGGACCACTTCGTGAGTCGGCTGTGGAGCCGGTTCGGTGTCCGGGCACTCGCCGTCGGCCTGCTCGTGACAGGCGTCGCCGGCGGGTTCTACCTGGAGAGCGACCGGGAGACCCAGCAACGCATCAGCGACGCCCGCCTGGCCGCCGAGGCCGAGCAGGTCGAGCTCGAACTGCTGCGCCAGCGCCGGGCCGAACACCAGCGGATGACGGTGCAACGCCGTACCGCCGAACGGGAAGCCACGGAGAAGGCCCTCGCCACGGCCAAGTCCGAGGCGGCCAAGGCCAAGCGGGCAGAGCAGGTGACCCAGCAGAAGCAGCAGGAGGCGGCGGCCCGGCCGCCGGCGGCGACGGTGCCCTTCACCGGCGAGATCCCGGAGTCCTGCGACGAGTTCAGCGGCAACCGGGCGATCGGCTGCGCCCTCACCCTGGAAAGGGGGTGGGGTCTCGACCAGTTCGCCTGCCTGAACAAGCTGTGGAACAAGGAGAGCGGCTGGAACCACAAGGCCTACAACGCGGCCTCCGGTGCCACCGGTATCCCGCAGGCGGTGCCGGGCAACAAGATGTCCGCGGCCGGCGCCGACTGGCAGACGAACCCGGCGACCCAGATCAAGTGGGGCCTCGGTTACATCAAGAATCGCTACGACACCCCGTGTGGCGCGTGGCAGCAGTCACAGAACGCCGGCTGGTACTGATCCGGCTCGGACTGTCGGCAGCACCTGTCGCACTCGTCACCGGCGGCGGTACGGACCTGATCGTCCGTACCGCCGCCGGTGTTTTTGTATGGTTTTCGCCAGCTGTCGGCTGGCGTCGGTTGCGCGGACCTGATAGCTACTAGGAGATGGCGTACATGGGGACCTCCGGTGGTGACCCGAACCGGTTCGGCACCGAGGCCTTCTACGCCTCGCTGGGCCGGGCGTTCGTCGCGATGTGCGCGGTCGTCCCCGTGCTGTTCGTCATCGAGGCGTTCGACGTCTGGCTGAGCGCCGGCTTCGACCTGGCCGCCGGCATCATCCCCCGGCGCATCGACGGGCTGGACGGGGTGTTCTTCGCCCCGTTCCTGCACCACGGCTTCGACCACCTCTACAGCAACAGTGTCCCGTTGATCCTGCTCGGCACCTTCGTCCTGGCCGCCGGGGTCCGCCGGTTCCTCTACTCCACCCTGGTGATCATCCTGGTCAGCGGGCTCGGCGTGTGGTTCACCGGTGCCCCGAACACCGTGGTGGTCGGCGCCAGCGGGGTCGTCTTCGGCTACCTCGGTCTGGTGCTGATGCGCGGCATCGTCGAGCGCACCTGGTGGAACCTCGGCGTCGTTCTGCTGGTCGGCCTGCTCTACGGCTGGCAGCTGGTCGGCATCCTGCCGACCGACGCGTTGATCTCCTGGCAGGGCCACCTCTTCGGGTTCGTCGGCGGCGTGCTCGCCGCGATCCTGTTCCGCCGCCGACGCGACTACGACCCGTACGACCCGGATCCGCTCACCATGCCCTGACCGCGCCCCGGGTCAGAGGTCGAGCTCGGCGATCGGCCGGCCGTCGAAGTCGACCGCCGAGTAGAGCGCCAGCTTCTCCAACCGGTGATGCGAGTCGATCACCCGGATCGTGCCGCTCTTGGAGCGCATCACGATCGACTGGGTGTACGCCCCACCCGAGCGGTACCGCACCCCGTGCAGCAGGTCACCCGAGGTGACCCCGGTGGCGACGAAGAAGCAGTTGTCGCCGGTCACCAGGTCGTCGGTGCGCAGCACCCGGCCCAGGTCATGCCCGGCGGCGATGGCCTTGTCCCGCTCCGCGTCGTCGCGTGGCCAGAGTTTCGCCTGCATCGCGCCGCCCATGCACTTCAGCGCGCAGGCGGCGATGATCCCCTCCGGGGTGCCGCCGATGCCCATCAGCACGTCGACGTCGGACTCCTCGCGGGCCGCCGAGATCGCGCTGGCGATGTCACCGTCGGACAGGAACCGGATCCGGGCACCGGCGTCGCGGATCTCCTGCACCAGCTCGGTGTGGCGGGGCCGGTCGAGGATGCTCACCGTCACGTCGGAGACGCTCGACTTCTTGACCCGGGCAATCCGCTGCAGGTTCTCCCGCACCCCGGCCTCGATGTCGATGACGTCGGCGCAGTCCGGGCCGACCGCCAGCTTCTCCATGTAGAAGACCGCGCTGGGGTCGAACATGGCGCCCCGCTCCGCCACCGCCAGCACCGCGAGAGCGTTCGGCATGCCCTTGCTCATCAGGGTGGTGCCGTCGATCGGGTCGACCGCGACGTCGACCTCCGGCCCGGAGCCGTCGCCGACCCGTTCTCCGTTGAACAGCATCGGGGCGTTGTCCTTCTCGCCCTCGCCGATCACGACGACGCCACGCATCTGGATCGAGTTGATCAGTTTGCGCATCGCGTCGACCGCGGCGCCGTCGCCGCCTTCCTTGTCTCCCCGACCCACCCACCGGCCGGCGGCCATCGCCGCGGCTTCGGTCACCCGGACCAGGTCCAGGGCCAGGTTACGGTCGAGATTCTGCGGGTTGCGGGTGCCGGTTCCAGTCATCGGTGCTCCTCCTCGCGACGGTGCGGGGCGCATCCCGGAGCACAGCGTCGCCGGCTCCGGTCCTGAGGGAATCCTGGCACGTCAAGACGGTGCCAGGTGGTCGTGGGGTGGTCGCGGAGTGGTCCGGCCGCTGCTCGGTCCGCGTATCGCTCCGCCGGTCCGTGCGTCGGTCCGCACCGAGGAGCTGGGAGGATGGGCGGATGGAGACGACCGGGCCGGCGAGGCCGGCGCGCGACCGGGCGGAACGCACCCCGAAGGACATCACCCTGTCGCTGCTCGTCCTGCTGGTACCGATCCTGCTGGTGTTCGGGTTCTACCGGGTCTTCCTCGGTGCCGACGAGCCGGTGGCGGTGGATCCCGGGCCGGCGTACGAGCAGGCCGGTGCGGCGGGCGAGTTCCCGGTGCACGCGCCGGTCGGCCTCGGACCGGACTGGGTCGCGGTGAGCGCGGTCTTCCGGCCGTCATCGGCGGCGGACGGCCCGACGCTGCGGGTGGGCTACGTCACCCCGGCCGGGGCCGCCGTCCAGGTGGTGCAGAGTTCACGGCCGGCACCGGAGCTGTTGGTGGCGGAGCTGACCGCGACCGCGCAGCCGCAGGGCGACGTGGCGATCGGGGCGACAACCTGGCAGCGGTACGCGGCCCGGCCCGGCGAACGCGCGCTGGTGTGGCTGGCGCCGCAGCACAGTGTGCTGGTGGTCGGCACGGCCGACTCCGACGAGTTGCGGCTGATGGCCGAGGCGCTCACCCCTCGCTGATCCGTCGGCGGGTCCGGCCCGTCCAGGGCGGTTCCCTGGGCCGGGAATCCGGTTTCCGGGCTGCGGATGGCAGACTCGACGGGGTGAGCGACGTGGCCGCATCGTCGGTGGATGGTGAGCTGGAGAGCCTGAGCCTGGTGGAGTTGGCGGTGCGGCGGCTGCGTCGCGAGATCCTCAGCGGCAAGACCGACCCGGGGGAACGGCTCGTCGAGGAGCATCTGACCCGCCGGCTGGGCATCAGCCGGGCGCCGCTGCGCGAGGCGCTCCGGCTCCTCGCCGAGCAGGGCCTGGTGGAGCACGTGCCACGGCGTGGCGTGCGGGTGGCGACCTTGTCCGACCGCGACGTTCAGGAGCTGTACGCGGTGCGCGACCTCCTGGAGCGGCACGCGGTGGAGTCGGCGCTGCCGGTACGCCGGGACGCCGCCCTCGGTGGCCTGCGGGCCGCGGTCGACCAGATGCGGCTGGCCACCGCGGTCGGTGACCGGCTGCGAGTCGCCGAGGCGCATCGGCGGTTCCATGTCGAGCTGGTTGGCCTGGCCGGTAACCGGCAGCTCACCGGGGTGTACGAGTCGGTGCTGTTGAAGCTCCAGCTGTACATGGCGATCAACCTGCGGCGGGAGGCCGAGGTGGCGCAGCCGGTCGACGGGGTGCACCGGCACGAGCGGCTGCTGGCCGCGATTGAAGCCGGGGATCCCACCGAGGTGCTTCGGGAGCTGGCCGAGCACGGTGCCCGTACCTATCTGAGCTGAGCAGATCTGACCGGAGCGGGCCGGTGACTGCCTCGGGCCGGGCCGGTCAGTGATCACGTCACACGTTCGTTACCAGGGGAGCCGCTTTCGGAAACAGTACGGTCGACAATCGACTGTATCGACGAAGGAGGCGCGATGGCCCTGATCGGTCCGGTCAAGGCGGACCCCTACGCCTGGCCGTACGACGGAACCGTACCGGTCGAGCGGGCCGCGCTGCTCTGCATCGACTGGCAGACCGACTTCTGCGGCCCCGGCGGTTACGTCGACGCCATGGGCTACGACATCAGCCTGACTCGGGCCGGCCTGCCGGCCACCGCCCGGCTGCTGGCGCACGCTCGCTCCCTGGGCATGCTGGTCGTGCACACCCGCGAGGGGCACGCCCCCGACCTGTCCGACCTGCCGGCCAACAAGAAGTGGCGGTCTTCCCGGATCGGCGCCGAGATCGGCGGGCCCGGCCCATGCGGCCGGATTCTGATCAAGGGCGAGCCGGGCTGGGAGATCGTGCCCGAGGTCGCCCCGGTCGACGGTGAGGTGATCGTCGACAAGCCGGGCAAGGGTGCCTTCTACGCCACCAACCTGGACCTGGTGCTGCGTACCCACGGGATCACCCACCTGCTGCTCACCGGGATCACCACCGACGTCTGCGTGCACACGACGATGCGGGAGGCCAACGACCGCGGCTACGAGTGCCTGATTCTCGCCGACTGCACCGGCGCCACCGACCCGGGCAACCACACCGCCGCCCTGAAGATGGTGACCATGCAGGGCGGGGTCTTCGGCGCGGTGGCCACCGCCGACGACGTGATCGCGGCGACCGCGCGGTGACCGGTCCGGAGGCGGAGCGGTCGGTGCGGGTGCCGGCCCGGCCGGTCACGTACACCTTCGAGCCGGCCACCACCGCGTTGCTCGTCATCGACATGCAGCGCGACTTCCTGGAGCCGGGCGGATTCGGTGAGAGCCTCGGCAACGACGTCACGCAGTTGCGCCGTACCATCGCTCCGCTGCGGCGGGTGCTCGCCGCCGCCCGCGCGGCCGACCTGACTGTCGTGCACACCCGGGAAGGGCACCTGCCGGACCTGTCCGACTGCCCGCCGGCGAAGCTGAGGCGGGGCGCGCCGCGCCAGCGGATCGGCGACCCCGGTCGGTTCGGCCGGATCCTGATCCGCGGCGAGTACGGCCACGACATCGTCGACGAGCTCGCGCCGGTCGGCGGCGAACTGGTGATCGACAAACCGGGCAAGGGTGCCTTCTACGCCACCGAGCTGGACGGCCTGCTCACCGAGCGGTCGGTCACCAGCCTGCTGATCACCGGGGTGACCACCGAGGTCTGCGTGCACACCACGGTCCGGGAGGCCAACGACCGCGGCTACGAGTGCCTGGTGCTGGCCGACTGCGTCGGGTCGTACTTCCCCCGGTTCCACTCGATCGGCCTGGAGATGATCGCCGCGCAGGGCGGCATCTTCGGTTGGGTCGCCGACTCGACCGACCTGCTCGTCGCCCTCGCCCCGGCCACGCCGTGACGCGCGAGGTGAATCGTCCGGCGACGCGCGCCGAGGTCCGGGCGGCCTTCGCCGGCTACGAGAAGGCACTGGTCGACAACGACGTCGCGGCGATCGTCGGCTACTTCTGGTCGTCGGAGCACACGGTGCGGTTCGGCGTCGCCGACCACCAGTACGGCATCGAGGAGCAGCGCCGGTGGCGGGCTTCCCAGCCACCGCTGCCGCCCGGCCGGCGGCTGCACGACGTGCAGATCACCACCTTCGGCACCGACTTCGCGGTGGTGACCTGCCGGTTCGACTATCCCGGCGGCACCGTCTCCGGCCGGCAGTCGCAGACCTGGGTACGCTGCGCGGCCGGCTGGCGCATCGTCAGCGCCCACGTCTCCGAGCCGGCCACCACGACGACCGGTGATCCGCCGGCATGAGCCGAACACCAGATACCTGATCCGAGGTCGGAAAGGTATCTGGTGTTCGGCTCGTCGTCAGGCGTGCCTCGTCAGGCGTGCCTTGTCATGCGCGTACCCCTCGTCAGGCGTACGTCTCGAATTCGGCGACCCTCGGCGTGCCGCTCGATCCGGTGATCTCGAAGCTGATCTTGCGTAGCGCGGTCGGCGCAAAGGTGATCACGCCGGCTCCGCTGCCGGTCGCCAGCGTCGCGCCGCTGTCGTGGTCGTACAACCGCCACGACCCGATGTTGCCGACCGCACCCGACGCCTCCCGGATGTTGACCGAGGAGACGGTGGTGTCGGCGTCCCACTTGATCGAGATGCGTCCGGTGGAGCCGTTCGGCGACCAGTAGCTGCCCATGTCGCCGTCGCGGACGTCGCCGTAGCTGGTCCCGCTGGCCTTGCTCGAGCCGTCCGAGCCGGCCCCGATGCTGAGGTTCGTCCCGCCCGGCGGGTTGGTCGGGTTCGGCGGGGGAGTGGTCGGGTCCGGCGGCGGGGTGGTCGGGTTCGGGCCCGGGGTGGTCGGGTCCGGACCCGGCGTCTGCGGGCTGCAGCTGCCGTTGGACACCCGGTTGCCCTTGTTGGCGCCGGCCAGTTGGCGGACCAGGTTCGGCACGCAGCTCGCCCCGTCCAGGCTGTACGGGTACGGGATGCTGACGCTGGTGTTGGACTGCGGGTTCGGCCCGGCCGGGTTGGTGTCGCCGCTGCGGGACGACCAGGTCACGTTGTCGTAGATGTTCCCGCTGACCTGCCAGTAGCCGGCCTCGCTGGTGTAGAACGTGCCCAGCACGTCCTTCGAGTCCTCGAAGTAGTTGTTGTCCACTTTGGCGCGTCCGCCGGCCCGTGAGTTGATGCCGGACTCGTGCAGGTCGACGTAGTAGTTGTTGTAGATGTGCGAGATGCCACCGCGCAGCAGCGGGGTGCGGGAGTCGATGTTCTCGTACAGATTGTGGTGGAACGTCACGTAGCCGTTGGACCGGTCGCTCTCGCTGGACCCGATCAGGCCGCCCCGGCCCGAGTTGCGCAGGGTGCTGTACGACAGGGTCACGTACTGCGTGTTGTTCTTCATGTCGAACAGGCCGTCGAAGCCCGCAGACTCGCCGCCGGAGGCCTCCAGCGTGACGTGGTCGACCCAGATGTTGCGGACGTCGGCCTCCATGCCGATGGCGTCGCCGCCGTTGGAGGTCGGCGAGCCCGACTTCTTGACGTTACGGACCGTCACGTTCTGAATGATGATGTTGCGGGCCTCGCGGATGTGGATGCCGATCTGGTCGAAGACCGCTCCGCTGCCGACGCCGATGATCGACACGTTGCTGATCTGCTTGAGCTCGATCACGTCGTCGGCGGTGTTGCAGCTGTCGCCGGAGACCTTGCTGGTGTTGCCGTGGTTGATCGTCCCCTGGACCTCGATGACGATCGGGGTGCTGCTGCTGGCCCGGTTGCACAGGGCCGTGTGCAGGGCGGTACCGGTGCTGACCCGTACGGTCTGGCCGCCCGCGCCACCGGTGGTGCCGCCGTTCTGGGTGGCGAAGCCGGTGGCGCTGCCGGTCGCCGCCGAGGCCTGCGGGATCGCCAGTGCCAGGCCGATCGTGCCGGCCATGGCCGTGGTGGCCAGCCCGGCGAGGAGTCGCAGCGCGACTGGTCGTCTCATCGTTGTCTCGCCTTCGTCTTGACTGCTGGAATCGGTTCGACTGCTGGAGGAGTCGTGCCGCCCGGTGAGCCGGTGCGGCACGCGGTTGCAGCCCGTGGTCAACCTGCCGGCAGCGCCGGTGTGGCCGTTGCCCGGCCGTCGACGGACGGCCATCGGCCCGCGACGGCGGCGGCTGGGGCAGGGACGCCTCGACCCAGGTGCGGTGCTCTTGGTGATGTGGACGAGCCGGCGGCTCATCGGGCCCCGTGGACGCGGGGTCGTCAGTGTTGAGGGCGCGAGGTCACCCGGACCGTCCTCACGTCCCACGCCGCCGGTGTGCTGCAGCACACCGTTGCCCAATGCCTCGGAAAGCGCTTTCCTTCTGCGAGGATAGGATGACGTCTATCGATTTTGCAAGATCGTGACCGGATTGCGGCGAAATGCCGTTGTACGTGGGTGAGTTCCGGACCGCTCAGCTGTCGGTGGAGCGGGCACTGCGGGCGGCGTCGAGTCGCTGGCGGGCCCCGTCCAGCCAGCGCTGACAGGCGGCGGCCAGCTGCTCGCCGCGCTCCCACAGCGCCAGCGACTCCTCCAACGTGGTGCCGCCGGACTCCAGCCGCTCCACCACCGAGGCCAACTCGGCGCGGGCCTGTTCGTAGCTCAGCGAATCCGCCGCCGGCACGCTGCCCGCCGGTCCAGCCGCTGCGGCGTTCCCCGGTCCGGTCGCCGTACCGCGGTCAGCTGCCTTCTTCGTGGTCACTTGATGCCTCACTCATTCGGGTCGGGCCGCGACGGCCGGCAGCTCGCCGCCGGCCAGTCGCAGCCGCAGCGGGTCGCCGGCGGCGACGTCGGCGGGGGAGCGGACCACCGTGCCGGCGGCGTCCTGCACGATCGCGTACCCCCGGTCGAGGGTCGCGGCCGGTGACAGCGCGCGCAGCCGGGCCAACGTGTGTCCCAGCTCGGCGGTGCCGGCGGACAACCGGTGCGCCAGGCAGCGGGTGGCCCGGTCCCGCAGCGCGTCGACCTCGCCGGCCCGCCCGTCCAACAGCACCTGTGGCCGGGCGAGCACCGGCCGGGACCGGATCATCTCCAGCCGGTGTGTCTCCCGGTCGAGCAGACCGGTCACCGCCCGGTCCAGCCGGTGCCGGGCCAGGGCGATCAGCCGTAGCTCCTCGGCCAGGTCCGGCACCAGCCGTTTGCCGGCGTCGGTCGGCGTGGACGCCCGTACGTCGGCGACGTAGTCGAGCAGTGGTGCGTCGGTCTCGTGACCGACGGCGCTGACCACCGGGGTACGGCAGCCGAACACCGCCCGGCACAGCGCCTCGTCGGAGAACGGCAGCAGGTCCTCGACGCTCCCGCCGCCGCGGGCGATGACGATCACGTCGATCGACGGATCCGCGTCGAGCACCGCCAGCGCGTCGATCATCTGCGGCACCGCGCCGGAGCCCTGCACCGCGACGTTGACCACCCGGAAGGCGACCGCCGGCCAGCGTCGGCGGGCGTTGGTCAGCACGTCCCGTTCGGCGGCCGACGCCCGGCCGGTGATCAGCCCGATCCGCTGCGGCAGGAACGGCGGGCGGCGCTTGCGGGCCCGGTCGAACAATCCCTCGGCGGCCAGTAGCTTCTTCAGCTTCTCCAGCCGGGCCAGCAGCTCACCGAGGCCGACCTGGCGGATCTCGTCGGCGCGCAGGCTGAGCGTGCCCCGGGCCGGGTAGAACTCCGGCTTGGCGCGCAGCACCACCCGGGCGCCGTCGGTCAGCTCCGGCGCGCCGAGGTCGAGCACGTCGCGGTTGGTGGTGACGGTCAGGCTGAGATCGGCCGACGGGTCACGCAGGGTCAGGAACACCGTGGTCGCGCCGGGCCGCCGGCTGATCTGCGCGACCTGCCCGTCGACCCACACCCAGCCGAGCCGGCCGATCCAGGCGCTGATCTTCTGGCTGACCACCCGGACCGGCCACGGCTCGTCCGCGCTGCTGCGCGGCGTCGCGTCGGTGTCGGTCACCCGGCAAGGGTACGGGCGGGCGGTGACACCATCGCCGCTCGCCCCGCCGGTCGGCGAATGCCGGTCGGCCCCGGCCCGGCCCCGGTCAGCCCCGGTCGGTCCCGCCGGTCGGCCACGCTGCCGTCGTGGTCCACGGCACGTAGACTCGGCCGGGTGAGCGAGCCTGACGCGAAACCGGTCCACCGCAAGCGGGTGCTGCTGGCCAACCCCCGTGGCTACTGTGCCGGCGTCGACCGCGCGGTGCAGACCGTCGAGGAGGCGCTGAAGCTGTACGGCGCCCCGGTCTACGTACGCAAGCAGATCGTGCACAACAAGCATGTGGTTTCGACCCTGGAGGCCAAGGGCGCGATCTTCGTCGAGGAGAACGAGGAGGTCCCGCACGGCTCGACCGTGGTCTTCTCCGCGCACGGCGTCGCCCCCGAGGTGCACCGGCAGGCAAAGGCCCGGTCGTTGAAGGCGATCGACGCCACCTGCCCGCTGGTGACCAAGGTCCACCAGGAGGCCCGCCGGTACGCCGCGCAGGACTACGACATCCTGCTGATCGGCCACGAGGGCCACGAGGAGGTGGTCGGCACCTCCGGCGAGGCCCCGGCGCACATCCAACTGGTCGACGGCCCGGACGACGCCGACAAGATCACCGTACGGGACCCGGACAAGGTGGTCTGGCTGTCGCAGACCACCTTGTCGGTCGACGAGACCATGGAGACGGTCGCCCGCCTCAAGCGACGGCTGCCGATGCTGCAGTCGCCGCCGACTGACGACATCTGCTACGCCACCCAGAACCGCCAGCAGGTGATCAAGCAGATCGGGGCCGAGTGCGACGTGGTGCTGGTGGTGGGTTCCCGTAACTCGTCCAACTCGGTGCGGCTGGTCGAGGTGGCGATCGACGCCGGGGCCCGCGCCGGCTACCTGATCGACTTCGCCCACGAGATCGACGACGCCTGGCTGGCCGACGCGACCACCGTCGGTCTGACCTCCGGTGCCAGCGTTCCCGACGAACTGGTGCACCAGGTGGTCGACCACCTCGCCGCACGGGGTTTCACCGACGTCGAGCAGGTCACCACGGTCGAGGAGACGATCACCTTCTCGCTGCCGTCCGAGCTGCGCCGGGACATGAAGGCAGCGGCGGCGGGAACGGACGTCCCGGTCACCGCGTCCTAGCCGGTATGAGAGTCACTCGGATCGGCGTACCCCTGTTGCTGACCTGCCTGGCGCTGCCGGCGTGCGGCACCGGTGAACCCACCACCGAGCCCGACCCCGACCCGGTGCCGACCGTGACGGTCGCGCCGTCCACGCCGCCGGCAGCCGAATCACCGAGCGGAGGTGCCACGGTGAGCACAGCACCGCAGACCCCTGGACCGCCCGAAGACCTGCCCACCTCGGTGCCGGGGGGCACCCCGGGGCCGGGAAAGTCGCCCGGGTCGTCGCGGCCGATGACCCTGACCGGCACCGTCGAGGCCGGGGTGGAGCACGACTGCTACCTGCTCGACGGCTATCTGCTGGTCGGCGGCTCGCGTGACCTGATCCGTCCGGGTGCCCGGCTGAGCGTCACCGGTCACGTCCAGGCCGACCTGATGACCACCTGCCAGCAGGGCACCCCGTTCATGGTGCAGCGGGTCGAGCCCGCCTGACCGGCGGCGCGACCACCGACCCTGACCCGCGCCGGCCATCGACCCTGGCGCCCGCGCCGGTGCCGCTGCCGGTGCTCGCAGGACACAGCGAAGGGGCCCACCCCGACTCGGGGTGGGCCCCTTCTGCCGTCGTACGGCTGAGCCGACGGTCAGCTCACCGAGCTGACCGAGACCCCGCCGCGGCCGACGACCGCACCCTGGTCGGTGACGACGAGCATCTCACCGAACAGCTCCCGGCCCGCCTCCGGAGTGGCGTCCACCGTGACGCTGCCGCTGAGCGTGGCGCTGGCGCCGTTGGCCAGCTCCGTCGAGCCCGACTCGACCGAGATGGTGCCCAACCCGGTCGAGTAGAACACGTCCAGGTAGTCGTACTCGGTGGTGCCGGCCGGCACCGAGTACCCGTCGACCTCGATGTCGTAGACACCGGGTGCCGGGTTGTTGATCGTGACAGCCTCCTCGGAGTCGCCGTCGGCGGTGTACGCGATCAACGTGCCGCCCCGGTAGACGAACAGGTCCAGGTCGGCACTGAGATCGCTGGTGTTGCCGATCTTCGCGAACAGCTGGGTCGCCCCGGCCGGGACCGTCACCTGGAAGGTCTGCACCTCCAGGTCGGCGATGGTCGGCCGGTCGCTGTTCGCCGAGCCGAGCGAGCCGCCCTGCCCGGAGACCATCACCGGGCCGAAGGTGTTCTCCACCGTCCAGCTGAGCGGGGTGGGCTCACCGAGGGTGACGTCTTCGAGCACCGTGGTGGCCGGGTCGACGGTGACGCCCTGCACCTGGGCGGTCAACTCGAACGGGTTCTGCAGCATTGGCGAGGTCCGCCGCGACTCCACCTCGATCTCCCAGACCCCCGGCAGCGGGTTCTGGTAGTCCCGCTCCTCCGGCTTGCACAGGCTCGGGTCGGAGAAGTTGGTGTAGCAGCGCAGACTGCTGGAGCTCTCCAGCGGTACGCCGTACGGGTCGATCGCGATGAACCGGGTCTGCGAACCGTCCGCGATGCCCGACAGGTTGACCTGCAGCGCCGTCGCGCCTTCCGGCACTGTGACGAAGTACGACGTGTACGCGTTACGCGCCACCTTGCCGGAGGTGCTGAACTCGTACTCCGGGCTGGTCATCGCGGTCGACGCCACCACGGTGTTCATGATCTCGAAGTCGACCGTGGCGGTGAACGGGTTGTCCACCCGGAGGATGGCGCTGTGCACGCCGGCGTCCGGGGTGGCCCGCACGTTGAACGTGACGGCCTCGTTCAGCGGCAGCACCACCTGGCCGGGGGCGGCGAAGGTGCCGTCGTTGCCGACCCACTTGAGCTTGTGCAGCAGGTCGACGTCCGGGCCGCTGGTCCGGGTGATGGTGACCGGGTAGGACTTGAACTGGCCCGGCCGGTGACCACCGGCGTCGGCGGCGCACCGGTTGTAGACGCCGGTGCCCTCGTTCGGGGTGGCCAGGTACTCCGAGATCGGGGTGCAGACCGGAGCGGTGACGTCGTAGCCGTTGACCTCGATGCCCTCGCGCAGCAGCTTCCAGGTGTCGGCCACGTGCAGCATGCCGTTGCCCTGCTCGTGGGCGGAGGCACCGTTGATCCAGCGGGCACCGCTGTACAGCGCCCGACGCAGCTGCATCGGGGTGACGTCGAGATCCTTGGCCTTGACGCCCGACATCAGCAGGGCGACCGCGCCGGTGGCCTGCGGGGCGGCCATCGACGTGCCGTTGTACATGGCGTAGCCGGGCGGCAGCGGGTAGCCGGCCTCGGGGACCGGGTCGCCCTCCTCCCAGCCGGCAACGGTGGAGATGGCCGAGCCGGGGGCACTGATGCTCGGCTTGAACCCGCCGTCCTCGGCCGGACCGCGCGACGAGAACGGGAACAGCGAGTTGCGGGTACGCACCTCGGAGCCGTAGTTGGCGGCCCAGGTCTCCCGGCTCACGCTCGCGGCGACGCTGACCACGCTGGAGGCCACCGACGGGTCACCGATGGTGTTGGTGCCCGGGCCGGAGTTGCCGGCGGAGATGAACATCTGCACGCCGTATACGTCGATCAGGATGTTGTACAGCTCGGCGCGGGCGTTGTTGCCGTCGTTGAGCGCCGGCAGACCACCGATCGACATGTTGATGATGTCGACGCCCCGGTTGATCACCAGGTCGACCATGCCGTCGGTCAACGCGGCGGCGGTGCAGCCGCCGGCGAAGGTGCAGGCCCGCGAGGAGACCAGCTTGGCGCCGGGCGCGGCGCCGTCGAAGTCCTCGTTGCCCAGCATGTCGTTGGCGGCCACGATGCCCGCCACGTGGGTGCCGTGCGACGACGAGATCAGGCCGATGTTGACGTAGTCGATCAGGCCGGGGCCGCCGACCGGAGCCGTGTCGACGTCGGTACGGAACTCGACGACGAACGGCACCTGCTCAGCGATCGGGGTCGCCGGGTCGTCCGTGCCGAAGTGCCCGATGTCGAAGTTCTCCTGGTACGGGCGCATCACCGGCTCGTCGGTGAAGTCGAAGTCCTGGTCGACGTCGACCCGCACGTCGTTGGTGGCCGGGTCGTACAGGATGCCGAACCGGTCGCTGGTGTCGCCGTCGCGGTTGACGTCACCGTCGGCCGCCCCGCCAGCGGTGATCGACTCCGAGAACAGGTTGATCATGTAGTCGCCGGCCGGCGCGGACCAGCTGACCCCGGCGTAGCTGAAGCTCGGGCCGCTCACGCTGGTGAGCATCGGGCGCCAGCTGCCGTCGTTCTCGTACACCGGGTCGATGGGGGTGACCCAGTCGATGACCTTCCGCTCCCCGGTGGTGGTGGTCTGCAGCGCCGGGTGGTCCAGGTCGATCCCGGAGTCCATGATGCCCACGACGACGTTGCGGCCGTCCCAGCGCGGGTGGCTCTTCTTGAACGAGACCGCGCCGGTCTCACTGGTCGGCATGTAGGGGTTGACCGCTCCGGTGTCCGGCCCCGGGCCGGTCGCCGCGATCGCCACGGAGGAAGCCGCCGCCATGCTCTCCGGTGCCGGGTCCGGCATCGGGATCGTCTCGTTGAGGTCGACCGCCGAGACCCCGGGCAGCTTCGACGCCGCGACGACGTTCTTGACCGGGACGCGGGCCCGGACGTAGCCGACCTCGTCGACCTGGTTGCCGATCACGCCGCCGAGCTTCTTCAGCTCGGCCGCGACCTTCGGCGCCGCGCCCTGCTCGGTGGCGACCAGCAGGGTGACACTCTGCTCGCTCTTCGCCTCCGCCTCGGCGAGCAGGTCGAGATCGTGCGACCCCAACGTATCGGTAGGGGTGTCCTTCAGTACGTCGGCCTTGGTCGACGGGTTGGCGCTCGCGGTGGACGCACCACCCGCCAGCGTCACGGCACCGGCCACCATGACGGATGCCAGGAGCGCGGCAGAGGTTCGCCGTCTCCAGATGCGGGGTTTACTCACGTTCTCTTCCTCCGGAAGAACTGGGCCCTGTGGTGCAGGGCACGTGTGACCGCATCCTTTGTGTTCCGGTGGATCGCTGTCACTACCTAGCCAAGCGTTGTGACCAGCCCGTGACATGCACTTCCCTGAATGGGTGGCGTGGTCGTAGTGAAATGCCTGCAATGAGTAATGTCAATCCGGGGTTTTCCCAGCTCAACTGGTCCACTCGGGACGTGTCCGATGCGCCCGGTCGTCGCCGGTCGACGGCGTTTCCAACTCCGGCGCCTGCACCTGACGGGGTGCCACTTCCACCTGTGGCGGTGACGTCAGATCCGTGCCGGAAACCCCGAGATCGGCGAGTTTGCGCGCACTCACCAGGACCCGCCCTTCCAACGATCCCACCGCCCGGTTGTACGCGGTGACCGCGCCCCCCAACGCGTTGCCCAGTTTCGTGACATGCTCGCCCAGCGTGGCCAGCCGCCCGTACAGTTCACGGGCCAGCCCGTGCACCGCCACCGCGTTACGGGCCAGCGCCTCCTGCCGCCACGAGTACGCCACCGTGCGCAGCAGGGCCACCAGCGTCGCCGGAGTGGCCAGCACGATGTCCCGGCTGAACGCGTGTTCCAGCAGAGTCGGGTCGCGCTGCAACGCGGCGTCCAGGAACGAATCGGCCGGTACGAACAGCACCACGAACTCCGGCGTCTGATCGAACGCGGACCAGTACTGCTTCGCGGCGAGCGCGTCCACATGGGTCCGCAGCTGCCGGGCGTGGCTGTCCAGGTGCTGATCCCGGCTGCGCTCCTCGCGGGCCTCCATCGCGGACAGATAACCGTCGAACGGCGCCTTGGCGTCGACCACCACGCTGCGCCCGCCGTGCAGCCGTACCACCAGGTCCGGACGGACCGTCTGCTGCTCGGTCCGCGCGGTCACCTGCTCGGCGAAGTCGCAGTGCTCCAGCATCCCGGCCGCCTCGACGATGCGCCGCAGCTGGTGCTCCCCCCACCGGCCCCGTACCTGCGGCGCGCGCAGCGCCGCGACCAGCTGTTTGGTCTCGGTACGCAGCTCAGCGGAGACCCCGCCCATCGCCCGGACCTGCTCACGCAGCTCGGCGTACGCGTCGACCCGGTCGTGCTCCAGCTCGGCCACCCGCTGCTCGTAGCGGCGCAGCGCGTCGTGCAGCGGAGCCACCGCCCGCGCCACCGCCTCCTGCGACTGGGCGGTCGCCTCGTACGACAGCGCCCGCATCGACTGCTCCAACCGGCCCTCGCCGTCGCGGGTCGCGCGCAGCGTCGCGTCCAGTCGGGCGATCTCGGCCGCCGACCGGGCCCGGGCGGCCAGCCAGCCGAGCCCCGCGCCGCAACCGAGACAGACGACCACCACCACTACCGTCGCGACATCCACGCCGGAAAGCATGTCAAACAGGTACGCCACCCGCCCGCCGACGCCCGGTCACCGGCCGTCGTTGTGGCTGGTGGTGGATCAGTGCGGCTACCGTCGTACCCATGGAATTTCTTCTGCTCCTGGTCTTGGTGGCGTTGTTCGCCGGCGGCCTGCTGTGGTGGCGGGGGGAGAGCACCGCCCGCAAGGAGCGGGCGCTGGCCGACGCCCGGGCCGAGGCGCAGCGCTGGTACGAGCGGCTCGGCGGCCAGGTGATGAACCTGCACGGCGACCAGCCGGCGGTCCGGCAGTCGCTGCTCGACGCCGGCGAGCGCTACACCGCGGCCGGCTCCCAGTTGGAGCAGGCCCGCAGCGTCAAGCAGTTCGAGCTGGCCCGGGAGACCGCCCTGGAAGGCCTGGCCTACGTCCGAGCGGCCCGGGTGGCGCTCGGCATCGACCCCGGCCCCGAGCTGCCCCCGCTGGCCGCCGCCCGCGGCGCCGGGCAGCTGACCAAGGAGCGGGAGGTCGACGTCCAGGGGCAGACCTTCCGGGCCGGGCCCAACCCGGGCCCGCAGACGCCGCACTACTACCCGGGCGGCTACCACCAGGGTCGGCCGGTGCCCGCCGGCTGGTACTCGCAACCGCTGTGGAAGCCGGCGTTGGCCGGGGCGGCCGGCGCGATCGGCGGCATGCTGGTCTTCAGCGCGTTGTTCTCCCCGGCGTTCGGCGACCCCGGTTACGACGCCGGGTACGCCGCCGGTCTGGAGGACGGCGGCGCCGGTGACGAGGACTTCTCGGGCGGGGAGGACTTCTCCGGTGGCGAGGATTTCGGTGGCGGCGACTTCGGCGGTGGGGATTTCGGTGGCGGCGACTTCGGCGGGTTCGGGGATTTCTGACCTTCGGAAGTAGGGCTACCCGGATGGTCCGCCGACCGGTGAGCGGGCAGGCTCGTCACCGTGGACACCAAGCGACAGATTCAGCGCGGCTGGCTCGCCGGTCTCGGCGCGGCGGCCCTGGCCACCGGAGCGGCGACCGCCGCCGCCCAGTCGTCCGGGCGGTTCCACTGGTGGGCCGGGTTCGTCCTGGTACCCGGCGCGTTGATCGCCGCCGCCGGTGGCCCGCTACTGGCCCGCGGTGGCGGCCGGGCCTTCGGTGGGTACGTCATCGCCGGCATCGGCGCGATCGTTTTCACCGTGGGCGCGCTGCTCATGCTGGGACTGATGGGTGACGGCTGGCCGTTGCTCGTCGTGCTGTCCTGCCTGGCGGTGGCCGGCACCTACCGCTGGCGTCCGGATCATCCGCTCGCCCGAGGGCTGCACCGCACCGTGGCCCTGCTGGCCGTCACCGGCGCCGGGGTCGGCGTCACCCTCGGGCTGATCGTGACCGGTCTGGTCGACTTTGGCGCCACCGGCTGGTGGGGCGGTTTCATGATGCTCGCCGCCGCCGTGGTGTTCGCCAACGCACTCGAACTCGGCCGACACCGGATGCCGTACCGGCTGCAGGCGGTGACGCTGCTCGTCGGGCCGTCGGTGGTGGCCTTCCTGCTCGGCCTGCGCTTCCTGCGCGGCTGGTGACCCGGTCACCGGTTGACGGACAGTCTCGACGCGGGGTCAGGCTCCCTGGACCGGCACCCAGTCGACGTACTTCGCGGTCCGCCCGTCACCGGACGAGCGGCCGCGCAGCCGGCGGTGCACCCAGGGCACCACGAACTCCCGGTAGTAGCGGGCCTCGGCGAGCAGGCTGCGCCGGCCGACCGGGGCCGGGTCGACCACGTGCGCCTCGGTGGGGTGGCCCAGCCCGTCCAGCACCAGGCTGGCGACTCGGCGGTGGCCGGCCGAGTTGAGGTGCAGGCGGTCGGGCGACCAGTACTGTTCGCGGCGGATCTCCACGTCGCTGAACACGTCGATGAAGTCGAGGCCGTGCCGGGCGGCGAGTTCGGCGGTGGCGGCGGTCAGCGCCAACCCGCGTCGCCGCATCGTCGCGCCGAACGGCAGCCGGGCACTCGGGTCACCGCCGCTGAGCAGCACCAGCCGTACGCCGGCGTCGGCGCAGCGGCGTACCGCGTCCTCGGTCAGCGCGACCAGCCGGCCCAGATCCGTGCCGGCGCGCATCATGTCGTTGCCGCCGCCGTTGAGCGTGATCATCGTCGGGAGCGGGGACAGCGACAGCGCCCGGTCGAGTTGCTCGGTGACGATCGGCTCCAGTAGCCGTCCCCGGATCGCCAGGTTGGCGTACTGCACGCTACCGCCGTTCGCGGCGGCGAGCCCGGCGGCGACCAGATCGGCCCAGCCGCGCACGGTGCCGTCCGGAAGTTCGTCGCCGAGTCCTTCGGTGAAGCTGTCCCCGATCGCCACGTACCGCACCCGCGACCTCCCCGTCCCGCGTAACCAGCGGCACCAAGTTACCTCCCGGTACCGGTAGGTGCTGTGACGTGGATCCCGCTGCGGCCGCAGGCATCGCATCGCTCCTGCCCGGACAGCGGTCGGAGATCGGCCAGTTGAGCTTAGGGACTCGCCGGTGGTGCGTCCGGTGAACGGTGGAAGTCGATCCGATCGGCGGACGCCGTCCTGCCTGGCCGGGTGCGGCGCGCCAGACAGGCGCATCCACTCAGGCGAACTTTTGATGATTTGCACTACTTGACCGATTTGTTGTCGTTCTCGTTTTGGGGTGGGCACTCCGGCCCGTCCAGTTCACGCTGCAAACGAGACGAGGAAAGAAACGTGCAGTCAACGATGAAACGAGTAGCCGGCCTTTCCCTGGCCGCGCTGCTCGGGACCGCTGGCGGCTTGGCGGTCACCGCCACGCCGGCCCACGCCGCCCCCGGTGATGCGCAGGCCAGAGGGGTGGTCGTCGACCTGTCCGCAGAGGTCCTCGGGGTTCCTGTGGTCCAGGCGAATGCCGTGATTGGCTCGGCGACCGCCCCGCCCGGCGGCGGCACCGACACCGAGACCCTGATCGACATCACCCTGCCGGGGGCCATCGGCGTCACCGCCGACGGCACCGTGCTGGAGGTCAGCGCGACCAGAGGCCCGATCTCGTCGTTCGCCTCATCGTCGGTCGCCGATGTGTCGTTGAACATTCTTGGCCTGAACGTGCTGACCGCCACGGCGGTCGAGGCTGCGGTCAGCTGTCCGTACCTCGGGCCACAGACGGCCGACACGACGCTGACCGGGCTGACCGTGTTCGGCTCGGCGGAAGTCCTGGTCCCCAACGGGCCGAGTCTCGACGCGAGCGCCGCCGTGACGGTGCCCGGGCTGGTCGGGGCGAGCCTCGACGTCTCCTTGTCGCGTGTCGAGACCGTTGCCGCCGACAGCGCGGCGGCGGCCACCATCGTGCTCACCGCCGAACTCTCGGGTGAGATCCTCGGCGTGCCGGTGGTCATTCCGGTCGGAACCGTGATCATCGCGGAAGCCACCTGTGAACGTCCCGCCGCGCCGGCGCCGCCGACGGCGTCGTCGATTGATCCGGATTCTGGTCCGCAGTCTGGTGGTCAGACGGTGACGATCACGGGTTCGGGGTTTGTGCCGAATGGTACGTCGGTGACGTTTGATGGGGTGCCGGCTACTGATGTGGTGGTGGATCCGTCGGGTACGTCGTTGACGGCGGTGACTCCGCCGGGTGCTGTTGGTCCGGCGGATGTGGTGGTGACCACTGATGGTGGTTCGACTGATCCGTTGGCGTACACGTATCTGGCTGATGGTTCGGATGCGGTGGTGACCGGGCTGGATCCTGATTTCGGGCCGACGTCTGGTGGTACGGCGGTGACGATCACGGGTTCGGGTTTCACTGGGGCGACCGGTGTCACGTTTGATGGCGTGGCGGGTTCGGGGTTTGCGGTGAATCCGGCTGGTACGGAGATCACGGTGGTGACTCCGCCGGGTGCTGCTGGTCCGGCTGATGTGGTGATCACGTTCCCGGCTGGTACGGCGGATGCGGGAATCTTCACCTATGTGCCGCCGACGATCGATTCGGTGGTGCCGGATTCGGGTCCGAACACGGGTGGTACCACGGTGACGATCACGGGTTCCGGGTTCACTGGGGCGACTGATGTGACGTTCGGTGGTGTGCCGGGGACCGATCTGGTGGTGGATCCGTCGGGTACGTCGTTGACGGTGGTGACGCCGCCGGGGCCGGTGGGTACGGTTGATGTGGTGGTGGTGTTGCCGGGTGACGACGCGGTCGCTCCGGACGGGTTCACCTACTCGGGTGGGCCGGCACCGGTGATCGACTCGGTCGACCCTGGACAGGGACCGGCCAACGGCGGGACCACAGTGGTCGTCGGAGGCAGCGGGTTCATCCCGGGCCAGACGACCGTGACGATCTGCGGCAAGACGATTCCAGCAAACAATGTCACGGTCAACAGTTCCGGGACCTCGCTGACCTTCGTCACTCCGCCGTGCGACGTCAAGAACACGACCATCACGGTGACCACACCGAACGGCACCTCGAACGAGATCGCCTTCCGGTTCGTGGGGCTGCCGGTCACCGGTACGGCGACCACGAACCTGATCACCAGCGGTGGCGCGCTCGTGGCGCTCGGTATCTCGTTGCTCCTGCTCACCCGCCGTCGGGCGAACAGGGCGTGACACGCAACAACTGAGAGCGCGGGTGGCCCCGGGAGCGGATGAGCGACCGGGGCCACCCCGCTGTCACCGGTCCCACCGGACGATAACGGGGTGCCAGCGGCGTCAGATCATGCGATCGTCGGCGGCATGACCGACTATCTGGCGCTCAACCGGGCCAGCTGGGACGAGCGCGCGCCGGCGCACGCCGCCTCACCGGACTACCGGGTGGCGCAGCTGATCGCCGACCCGGCACTGCTCAGCGAGGTGGTGCGGTTCGACCTGCCGAGGCTCGGCGACCTGACCGGCGTACGCGGGGTGCACCTGCAGTGCCACATCGGCACCGACACGCTGTCGCTGGCCCGGCTCGGCGCGACCATGACCGGCCTGGACCTTTCCGGCGCGTCCCTGGCCGAGGCGCGGCGGATCGCCGCCGCGACGCAGACCCCGATCGAGTACGTCGAAGCCGACGTCTACCGCGCCGTCGAGGTGCTCGGCGCGGGTGGGTTCGACCTCGTCTTCACCGGGATCGGCGCGCTGTGCTGGCTGCCGAGCGTGACCCGGTGGGCGGAGACGGTGGCCGGGCTGCTGCGGCCGGGTGGCCGGCTGTTCCTGCGGGAAGGGCACCCGGCGCTGTGGGCGGTCGACGAGACCCGCCCGGACGGCCTGCTCGTGCTCGACCTGCCGTACTTCGAGACGGACCGACCGCTGGTGTGGAACGAGGACGGCACCTACGTCGACACCGACGTAAGCTTCACCCACAACCTGACCCACTCCTGGAACCACGGCGTCGGGGAGATCTTCACGGCGCTCACCAGCGCCGGGCTGCAGGTGACGATGCTGGTCGAGCACGACAGCGTGCCGTGGAACGCGCTGCCCGGCCGGATGGTCAAGGGCGATGACGGCGAGTGGCGGTTGATCGAACGACCGGAGCGGTTCCCGCTCAGCTACACCCTGCAGGCGGTACGGGTCAGCTGAGGCTGTCCCGCCACTGGTGGTGCAGCACGGCGTACCGGCCGCCGTCGGCGATCAGGTCGGCGGGCCGGCCGTCCTCGACGATCCGGCCGTCGTCGAGGACCAGCACCCGGTCGGCGATCTGCACCGTCGACAGTCGATGCGCGATGACCAGCGCGGTACGCCCGTGGCCGGTCGGCCGGCCGTTGGCCCCCAACCCGTCCCCGTTGCGGCCACCGTCGCCCTGTCCGCCGTTGAGCATGGTCTGCAACGCCCGCTGCACCAGGCGCTCGGTTGGTACGTCCAGCGAGGAGGTCGCCTCGTCGAGGATCAGCACCGCCGGGTCGGCCAGCACCGCCCGGGCGAAGGCGACCAGCTGCCGCTGCCCGGCGGACAGCCGCCCGCCGCGTCGGTGCACGTCGGTGGCGTACCCGTCGGGAAGTCCGGAGATGAACTCGTGCGCGCCGATCGCTCGCGCCGCGGCCTCGACCTCGGCGTCGGTCGCGTCCGGGCGGCCGAACCGGATGTTGTCCGCGACGCTGCCGGCGAAGAGGTGGTTCTCCTGCGTCACCATGATCACGTTCCGCCGCAGGTCGCGGCCGGCGATCTCACGCAGGTCGACACCGTCGAGGGTGACCGACCCGCTGACCGGGTCGTAGAGCCGGGCCACCAGCTTGGCGATCGTCGACTTGCCGGCCCCGGTGGCCCCGACCAGCGCGACCGTCTGGCCGGCCGGGATCCGCAGGGTCAGCTCGGGCAGCACCAGACGGTCCGGCCGGTAGCCGAACGAGACGGCATGCAGCCGCACCGCGCCGCGTACCGGCTGCGGCAGCGGACGCGGCCGCACCGGCTCGGCGACGTCCGGCCGCTCGTCGAGCACGCCGGAGAGCTTCTCCAGCGCCGCGGTCGCCGACTGCAGCGAGTTGTAGAACTGGCTCAGCTCCTGCATCGGCTCGAAGAACCGGCGCAGGTACAGCAGGAACGCGGCGAGCACGCCGATCTCGGTGCGGCCCTGCAGCACCTGCCAACCGCCGAAGGTGAGCACCATCGCGACAGCCACGTTGCCGATGCCTTTGAGGCTCGGTGAGTAGATCGCGATCAGCCGGAACGCGTGCAAGCTGGCCCGCTGGAAGCCAGTGTTGACCTCGGAGAAGATTTCCTGGTTGCGGGGCTCGCGCCGGAACGCGTGCACGGCCCGGACCCCGCCGAGCGACTCCACGAAGTGGACGATCAGCAGCGCCACGGTCTCCCGGGTACGCCGGTAGGCGACGGTGGAGGCGCGGGCGAACCAGATCGACATCCACACCAGGAACGGGAACGCCAACAGGGTCACCAGGGCCAGCGGCAGGTCCAGCCAGAGCAGGATCGCCGCCACCGAGACCACCGACAGCCCGGCGAGCACCAGATCGTCGATGCCGCCGTTGACCAGCTCGGAGATCGAGTCCATGTCACTGGTCAGCCGGGCGACCACCCGGCCGGAGGTGTAACGCTCGTGGAAGCTGACCGACAGGTTGAGGAAGTGCCGGTACACCCGCTGACGCAGGTCGAGCAGGATCGCCTGACCGATCCGAGCAGACAGGATCAGGAAGCTGCGCTTGCCGACGTACTCGGCGACGGTGGCGACCGCGAAGGCGACGGCGATCGCGACCAGCGGCCCCGCGTCGCCGTCGTCGGTCAGCGGCGGGATGGCCCGGTCGATGCCCAGCATCACGAGGTACGGACCGGCCATCGCGGCAGCGTTCTGCAGCAGCAGCAGGCCGACCGCCACCGCGATCATCCGCCGGTGCGGCCGGGTCAGCGAGCCGAGCAGCGCCCGGCTGCGGGCCCGGACCCGGGCGTTGTCGACCGGACCGCCGTCGTCTGCGCCGCTGACCTCGTCCGCCGCCCGGTCGGAGACCCCGCGCCAGTCCGGCTGACCGTCGTCGGACCTGCTCGCGTCACGGTCCGCGGTGCCGCCGGCATCGTCGGTCCGGCTCACCGGGACCTGACCAGGCCGGGCCCGTCGGCGGAGAGTACGGCCCGGTAGGCGGGCACGGTGGCGAGCAGTTCGGTGTGGGTGCCGACGGCCGCGATCCGGCCCGCGTCCAGCAGTGCCACCCGGTCGGCCAGCGCGACCGTGGACGGCCGGTGCACCACCAGCAGCGCGGTGGTGCCGACCAGCACCCGGCGCAGCGCCTGCTCCACCAGCGCCTCGGTGTGCACGTCCAGGGCGGACAGCGGGTCGTCGAGCACCAGCACCCGGGGTCGGCCCAGCATCGCCCGGGCCAGCGCGAGTCGTTGCCGCTGCCCGCCGGACAGCGAGAGCCCCTGCTCGCCGATCCGGGTCCGCAACCCCCAGGGCAGGTCGTGGACGAAGTCGGCCTGTGCCAACCGGACGGCGGCGTGCACCTCCGCGTCGGTGGCGTCCGGCCGGCCGAGGGTCAGATTCTCCCGAACCGACATCGAGAACAGGGTGGGATCTTCGAATGCCACGCCAACGCACCGGCGCAGCTCGTCGAGGCGCAGGTCGCGCAGGTCGTGACCGTCCAGGGTGATCCGACCGCCGGTGACGTCGTACAGTCGCGGCACCAGCGACACCAGGCTGGTCTTGCCGCTGCCGGTCAGGCCGGCGATGGCCAGCGTCTCACCCGGCCGTACGGTGAGGTCGACGCCGCGCAGCACCGGCTCCGGCGTACCCGGGTAGCCGAAGGTGACGTTGTCGAAGCGCAGTTCGCCGCGGACCTCGGCGACCCGGATCCGGACGGCATCCGGCCGGTCGACGATCGACGGCGGGGTGTCCAGCACCTCCTGGATCCGGTCGGCGGCGGTCATCGCCTCCTGGGCGTGCGAAATGATCCAGCCCAGCGACTTGATCGGCCAGATCAGCATCAGTTGCAGGGTGACGAAGGCGACCAGCTGACCGATGGTGAGCTGCTGGTCGGCGACGGCGCCGGCCCCGGCGACCAGCACGACCGCGAGGCTCGCGTTCGGCACCAGGTCGTAGCGGGCCGACGCGTGGGCGAGCAGCCGGCCCTTGCCGACTGCGGTGTCGTGCAGCTCTCGGGCCAGGTCGGTGAAGCGCGCGGTGAGGTACGGCCCGCGCCCGAACGAGATGATGGTCCGCAGCCCTTGCGCGGACTCCTCGACCAGGGTGGCCAGGTCGCCCTGCTGGTCCTGCATTCGTCGGGACACCCGCAGGTAGGCGCGGGTGAACTGGCGGCTGAACAGGTAGAGCGGCACGGCGCTGGCCGCCACCACCAGCCCCAACGGCCAGTGCAGGTGCAGCAGCAACGCCACCACGGTCAGGTAGGTCGCCGAGTTGAGGATCAGGAACAGCAGACCGAAGGAGAGGAAGCGTCGGATAACCGACAGATCGCTGATCGCCCGGGACAACAACTGCCCGGACTGCCACTGGTCGTGGAAGGTGACCGGGAGCCGCTGCAGGTGGGTGTAGATGTCGTCGCGGATGGTGCCTTCCATCCCGATCGACGAGGCACTCTGTGTCCACCGCCGGATGAAGATGAGCACCGCCTCGACGACGCCGAGCAGCAAAGCGAGTCCACCGAGGAGCAGCAGACCGGCGGGATCACCGGCGGCCACCGGGCCGTCCACCACCTCGGCGATGACCAGCGGGATGGCGATGCCGGCTCCGGTCGCGGCCGCGGCGGCCGCCAGTAGCCAACCGAGTTGACCGAGGTACGGGCGCAGGTAGCGGCGCAGCCGCCAGAGATTGTGGACGGCGCGCCGCCGGGGCGGAGATCGGTCGGGTACGGCGTCCACACCACGACGGTAGCCGGTGCCGGCACCGGTTCACTGCCCCGCGAAGGTCACCTGCGATTCATGGTCGAGCAGCCACTTCTTGATCGGCAGACCCCATCGGTAGCCGCCCAGCGTGCCGTCGCCGCGCAGCACCCGGTGACAGGGGACCACCAGCGCGACCGCGTTGCGGGCGCAGGCGCCGGCCGCCGCCCGGACCGCTGCTGGACGGCCGGAGCGCAGGGCGAACGCCGTATAGCTGACCGGCTCGCCGGGCTTCACCTCACGCAGCGCCGACCAGGCAGTGCGCTGGAACGGGCCGCCGCGCTGACAGACCGGGAGCTGGTCGATCGCGGTCAGCTCACCGGCCAGGTAGGACCGTACGGCGCGGGTGACGTCGCCGAGGTCGGCCCGGCGGCGGACCGGCCCGCGCAGGTCGGGGTGGACCAGGGCGAGTAGGTCGTCCGGGTCGGCGGTGAAGCCGGCGGCCCGTAGCGCCCCGTCCGGGTCGGCGATCAGCGTCAGCGGCCCGACCGCCGTGGCGACCGTACTCATGTCCAGTGTCGAAGGCGTTGTCATAGGGTCACTCCGATGTAGATTTCATTGGCGTGGCGGACCGCCACAGCCGCAGGTTGGCGTACGACCGCCAGGGCCGCCAGCGGTCCGCGTGGGCGGTCAGGTCGGCGGGGGCGGCGGGCAGGCCCAGCGCCGCCGCGCCGCGCCGTACTCCCAGGTCGGTGCCGAGCAGCACGTCGGGGTCGCCGAGCGCCCGCATCGCCACGTACCCGGCGGTCCACGGGCCGATGCCGGGCAGTGCGGTGAGCCGGTGCGACAACTCGACCCGGTCGCTGCCCGGGTCGAGTCCGATGCCGCCGTCGGCGACGCCGGCGGCCAGTGCGCGCAGCGTGCCGCGCCGGGCGGCCGGCATCGCGAAGGCGTCGTCGGGCAGGGCGAGTAGTTCGGCCGGGCCCGGGAACGGCGACAGGTCGTCCGTCGGCGCTGCTGTTTGCGATGCGGTCGCGGCGCAGAGGCGGGCCAGCACCCGGCGTGCGGCGGACACCGAGATCTGCTGCCCGACCACGGCCCGGACCGCCAGTTCGAAGCCGTCCACCGCGCCCGGCACCCGGACCCCGGGCTCGGCAGCGACGGCAGCAGCCAACGCCGGATCGGCGCCCAGCACGGCGTCCACCGCCGCCGGATCGGCGTCCAGGTCGAACAGCCGGCGGCAGCGGGACACCGCCGGTGCCAGATCGCGCAGGTCGGCGAGGTGCAACGCGGCGGCGAGGAAGCCGTCGTGCGGGGTCAGCGCCACCGTGCCGGCACCGTACGGCAACCGCAGCGCACGCCGGTATCCGCCGCCGTCGGCGGACTCCACGCCGGGCACCGCCCGGTCGGCCAGGAATCCGAGTACGGCGTCGACCGCCATCGGCCGACGGAAGGCCAGCCGTACGGTGATCACCCCGGCCCGGTCGGGCGCACCGGGCCGTACACGGCCGCGCAGCGTCGACGGCGGGCCACCGTACACCGTCCGGAACGTGTCGTTGAACTGCCGGACGCTGCCGAACCCGGCCGCGAACGCGATCTCGGCGACGGTCAGGGCGGTCCGCTCCACCAGGATCCGGGCCGTCTGCGCACGCTGCGCCCTGGCCAACGCCAGCGGGCCGGCACCCACCTGCTCGGTCAGCACCCGGGTGAGATGCCGTTCGGTGTAGCCGAGCCGGCGGGCCAGCCCTGGCACGCCGTCGCGGTCCACCACCCCGTCGCCGATCAACCGCATCGCCCGGCCGACCAGGTCGGCGCGGCGGTCCCAGTCGGGCGAACCCGGGGTGGCGTCGGGGTGGCAGCGTCGGCAGGCGCGCAGCCCGGCCTGTTGCGCGGCGGCCGCCGACGCAAAGAACCGGACGTTGTGCCGCTTCGGGGTGACCGCCGGGCAGGACGGCCGGCAGTAGATGCCGGTCGACGTCACGCCGGTGTAGAACCAGCCGTCGAAGCGCTGGTCGCGGCTGTCCACCACCCGGTAGCACCGCTCGAAGTCGAGCTCCATGGGTCGATCCTGCCTGCTGCCGGGCCCGGTCGGCTGGCGGGAATCGGACCTGCAGTCACGAGCCCTGGCCCGTGCCGCCCGGCCGGGTCGCGCCGGCCGTGCCGCCCGTGCCGGCCGTGCCGGCCGGCCGGGTCGCGCCGGCGGCCAGCAGGCCGATCGCCAACGCCCCGAGCACCACCAACAGCGATCGCAGAATGCCTACCTGCTCGGCCAGGAAACCGATCAGTGGCGGACCAGCCAGGAACGAGGTGTAGCCGATCGAACTGACCACCGACACCCGTACCGCCGCCCGGTCGGCCTGGTCGGCGGCCGCGCTCATTCCGACCGGGAAGCCGAGCGACGCCCCCGCGCCCCACAGCAGCGCCCCGAGCAGCGCCAGCGGCAGCGTCGGCCCGAAAACCACCAGGGCCAGGCCGACCAGGGCGAGCACCGCCGTCGCCCGCAGCACCGTCACCCGGCCCCAGCGTTGCAACGCCGTACCGCCGACCATCCGGGCGGCGGTCATCGCCGCGACGAACACCCCGAACGCCACCGCGCCGACCGCGTCACCGACCCGGTAGCCGTCGACCACGGCCAGGGTGAGCCAGTCGTTCGCCACCCCTTCGACGAACGCGAAGGCCAGCACCAGCAGACCGATCAGCAGGGTGCGCGGCTCCCGCCAGGCACGCAGCACCCCGGACCGGGGTGCCGCCGCGCCGGGCACCCGCGCCGGGACCGGCAGGAACATCCGTACGGCCGCGGCGATCGAGGCGATCACCAGCAGCGCGGTGACGGCGAGTTGCCAGTCGACCGGCACCGCGAGCCAGGCACACCCGGCCCCGAGGAGCGCGCCGGTCACCGTACCCAGGCTGAAGCCGGCGTGGAAACGGGGCATCAGCGGGCGGTCGAGCCGGCGCTCGACGTCGGCACCCTCGACGTTCATCGCCACGTCCCAGCTGCTCAACCCGGTGCCGGTCAGCAGCAGCCCGGCACCGGCCAGCGGCGGTGAGACGACCGCCACGCCGAGCGCGACGGCGAGCATCCCGACGGTCACGGCCGAGGCGCCTAGCAGCACCGTCCGGTGCGGCCCGATCGCCTGCACCAGCGGACCGGACAGTGGCAGCGCACTGACCGCCCCCACCGACGTGCACAACAGCAGCAGCCCGAACTGGGCATTGGTCAGATCGAGGGCGTCGCGGATCGCTGGCGTACGGGAAATCCATGAGGCGAACGCCAGACCGCTGACCCCGAACGCGATCGCGACCGCGATCCGCGCCCGTTCCACCACCGGCCGCGCCAGCGTCGCCGCCCCGTTCGCCACCACGCCACCCGCTCCCCGCTCGCCCGGACCTTGCCGTCCGCCCGGACGTCCGTCCGGGCGGCAACGGTACGCCGCCCGCAGCGGCTACCGTCCGGTGCTGACGGGTCTGGCCGCGCTGGGCACACGGCGCCGTCGCCCTGCGCAGACGGTAGAGCACCCGACACCGGTAGGTAACATGACGATGCTCACCATCAACTGCTGGCAGCGGCGCTCTCGCCATCTGTGTTGGTCGATGGGCTCCGTTCGGCGACCTGGCTCCTGGATCGATAGAGTGGCACAGTTTGGTGCACCTCGATAAAGGAGTCGGTAGATACCATGCGTCGCCTACTGGCCAGCGCCGTCCTCGGCTCGGCCCTGATCCTCGGATTCACCGGCTGCGGCACCGAGCCGCCACCGACGGGCACGCCGTCGCCGACCGGCGGCAGCACCACCGCCAGCGAGGCCGACATCCTCGCCGCCACCAACGCCGCCTGCAATCAGGCAGTATCGATGAGCAGCGACTTCGCCGCCGGTTT